>Ga0255345_1000632_pt1 | contig 56882 bp, 39 predicted proteins | sample wastewater_treat_6_FD_192415 | JGI IMG/M metagenome (GOLD analysis project Ga0255345, IMG submission 192415) | Wastewater microbial communities from Lulu Island WWTP, Vancouver, Canada - plant20 | ecosystem: Engineered > WWTP > Wastewater > Unclassified | place: Canada: Vancouver, British...
ACCGCCGCCGCCGCCTGCGCCGCCTGAGGCACCGCCGCCGCCCTGACCGCCGCCCTGGCCGCCGGCACCACTTCCGCCGCCGCCACCGCCACCGCCGCCATTGCCTGCAGCCAGAAGCAGCGCGTCTGCAGCGATCGTTAATGCGGCATTACCGCCGGCATTACCACCCCCGCCATTACCTCCGTTCTGCCCTGTACCGGCATTGCCGCCGGTACCGGTTGCAGCAACACCCCCCACCTGCATCTGCAGGCTGTCCTTCATTACCCAAACGCCAGGGACCGCCGCCACCGCCGGGAGCACCGCCGGGACCGGCAGAACCACCATTATTCTGGGATAAAGGAGTGCCTGCCGATCCGGGCGTTCCTGCAGAACCGCCGGAACCCTGACTGCCGAAGCCAGTCGTCCCGGCGCTGCCGGCAGCACCGACCTTGCCTGCTGCTCCGACCGCACCGTTTGCGCCTCCTCCTCCCGGCTTGCCCGCTGTACCGGTCGCTCCAACACCTAGTCCATTACCGTAGTCTGTGCTGGGACTTGGGCTGCCTGCACCACCTGCAGCAACCGCACCGCCGTTTGCCGAACTGCCGCCAGCGCCGCCGGATACACCTGCACCGCCAGCGCCGCCGGAACCACCTGTCCCGCCACCGGCACGACCGGGCACAGTACCGGAAACATAAATGGCTGAATCCCAGTACATATCGCCAGAAGCCGCCAGAACAAGCGGGCGGTTGCCCGTTACTGAAACGGTAACCCCGGCGGGCACAACGACCCGGGAGAAATTAAATTTGGCAACATCACCATTGGTTGCGGAAAAGACCTGCCCGAAAACGGGAGCGCCGCCATTGATCTGAAATCCGGGTGGCGTCGAGCCCGTGTTAATGCTCAGCGCCATGCCGGAAGTAAGCACCAGCTCTCCCAGAGAGCCGTCGCTGACATAGAGATCGCCCGGCGCAACAGGTCCTGAAACATAATTAAAGGCATAGGCATTGTCAGCACCATCCGTATATTGCCCTGCCAGATTCGGCCTGTTAGACGCATCCTGGCACACACCGGCAGGAACGGAGATTCCGACCGTAATCGGCTCAGAGCGGGTTACCATCACACCAAAGGAATACTGATCACCGCTGCCCGCAAAATTGACAACATGTGCTGTCCCTGCGCCTGACTTAACCTGCAGAGCGATGTCAGAAGCTACGAATCCGGTAACCGCCTTGTTGAATTTCACCGTGAAAGGCACTGTATCCAGAAGAGAGGGTTCAGGAATATCTGCCGTAATCACCGGTACAGGATCACCCCGGTCAATGAGATAGCTTTCGCCTCCATTGAAATTTCCATTGCCGACACCGTCCCCGCCCAGCTCATTTAAGTATTTGTCAAAAATGCGTCCTTCGTCAATCAAATCAAGCCGAAGCGTTCCGTTAGGCGCTCCCGAAATATCGACGGTGACAACCCGGGCATTGGTATCTTCTGCCCCTGCGATTCCTGTAATCACCGCACCAGACGTTGCAGTTCCCGCAAGGACAAAATCCGCCACTGTGACACCGCGCACCGCCTCATTGAAAAGAACCGTGAAGGACACCTGGTTCAATGCTGTCGGAGACGGCTGGTTGCGTGTAATGGAGGCAACTGCAGGACCTGTTGTATCGGTAAGCCACCCGGCGTAGTACTGCATAAGGCAATTGTCAAACAGCAGTTTGTATCCATCGTTGCTGAGATGAATCGCATCCCGCTGATTGCCGTCTGTTTTGTTCATGTAAAAGGAAGGAGTGCCCCAGCTTACATCGCCACCGGGCATGGGATTGTAATCCGGTGCCATGCCCGGGAAGGGAACCGTATGTGCGCCCCAGATCTGACCTGCAGAATTCTTGTAGCCGACGCGCCATTGGATGTTTCCCCAGTTCTGAACATACTCCAGCCGATTAATACCTTGCGCCAGAGATACCAGACGGGGCCCAAGCCCGGCGAAAAAAAGATTGATCTGATGGTTGTTCGCCCTGTTCTGGTCGAAGTCCCCTACTGAAAATCCCAGCGTATTCGCCAGTATTGCGGAGCCCCAGCTGAATTCCTGCATGCCGTAGGTGCAGGTTTCCGTAATGTTCAGATAGTCATAACCGCACAAAAGAATTTTTACATGGGGATGATTGGTGCGAATCCAATTCACCACGGCATGCACATCATTGCGAATGGTATCGTACAGCGCCTGTGTTTGCGCGGGCGTCCAGTCCGCACGCCACGCCCACATGTCATTGCCTGAAATGGACAAATGGATAATGTCGATAGTAGGCCACTTGTTTAAAGACCAGGTGATACGGTCGAGGGAGGGCATATTGCTGTACCCCGGCGGGGAGGGAAATGTGTCTTCCGGAGGCACCGCGTTGGTTGCCCAGCTGTTGGCTGTTGTGCCGCCCAGAGCGGTATACGTTCCTTCCACCTCGTAAACACCGGCACCAAAATTGCTATTCAGCACCGTTTGAAAGGAATTCATTTTCCAGGGCCACTGCGCCCAGCTGTCACCCACAAGAAGAATACGCTTGACAGCCAACGCATTCGGGGCAAAAAGCAGGGATAAAAGAAGCAGAACTGCGGATAAAAAAGCAAGAGAATGTTTGGGGCGCATTGATCTGAACGTCATCTTAAAGCTCCTTAAAAATGATATAAATAGGACATATCCCGAATAGTCATTCCGTATCGTCTCGCCGAAGACCGCACAACGCTCTTCTTTGTCCATCTTCAACAGATTTAACATTTTTTTATAGTATAACATAACTTTTTCCCGTGTCAAGCAGAAACTGATAAAAACCTCTTGTTTTTACAAGGCAAATGTGCTACTATTTATTATTATTATTAATAAATAAGTTTTCCGGTTACTACATAATTTGGCTGCATTTATGGTAGAATTGGAATATACACAGAGCACATCAAATTTTTAAAAGGGCTTCGACAGGCGGGTAAACCATTTTTTTCTGCAGGGAGTTTCTCACAGTGGCTACTGTCCTTTGCATAGATCAGGATGAACAATACGGCAGTTTCGTAGGGCTTCATTTGAAAAAAGGCGGGCACTCCTATATCTACACCCGCTTCGGTGCCCAGGCACTGCCGCTTGCAGAAAAACATGCGCCTGATCTGCTGATTTCAGAAGTGATGCTGCCCGATGTCTGCGGCTTTGAAATTGCACGGAGGATACGCGCTCACGAAGACCTTCACATGCTCCCCATCATTCTCACGTCCACCATGTGCGAAGAAGACGAGGTGCGTCATGCGCTGGCGCAGGGTATAGACGGTTTCCTTCCGAAACCTTTCAATCCAGCAGCGCTTTTAACTCTTGTGAAGCATCATCTCACAGAGGTAAAGAATCATCCGCTGAAAGACACACTCACCGGCTTAAGCGGTCAGAAAAAGATCCGTGCAGAACTGCAGCGGGCCATTGCTTTAAAACATAAATTTTCCGCGCTGTACATTGAAATTACGGGCCTGGCAGAATTTGCGCGAAAAGAAAGCGACTCGACCCGGGACAAACTGCTTGTTTACTTTACAAAGGTTCTTGATCGCTGCAGAGAAAAAACAGCTGCCTCGCTCTTTCATGCAGGTCATTTCGGAAATGGTCATTTTTTCTGCATCGTTGACGAGGATAAAGCGACCGCACTGGGAGAGCATCTGCAGCACTACTGGAAATCGCGCATTGAGAAAGATCTGGCACCGCTCTCTGCCACTTCTGCCGATCTTCCGGGGGGGGCAGAGAAAAACGGTCTCGATCTCATGATTTACATCACAGGCAATGCGACTTCTTCCAGGCGTTCGGCGCAGGAATATTTCGAAACGCTGGCGCAGCTGCGCAAAAAAGACCAACCCCAGAAAGGCGGCATCATTATCGATAACCGCCGTGCCCGCTGATCTGCGTGCGTGCAGAGAGCAGCCCCTGCCCCCGATCAGACATCCTGATGCAGCCTACGCCGTGTATCCGCGATCACAGCATCCAGAATTTCATCCAGAGAAACCGCCGGTCTGTATCCGATAGCTGCGTGTATTTTATTCAGGCATGGCTCGCGATGGCGCATATCTTCGTACCCCGGACCGTACGCCTGATCATAAGGCACATAGCGAATGGAAGAGGAACTGCCGGTACGTTCGATAATCCGCTGCGCCAGATCCTCCATGGAAACGGCTTCGTTATTCCCTATATTAAATACTTCCCCGCAAATTGATTCTGATTCCATCAGTTTAACCATGGCAGGGACAACGTCCTGCACCGCCGCAAAGCAGCGTGTCTGCTTTCCGTCACCGTACACCGTAAGGTCTTCGCCAAGCAGCGCCTGGCGGGCAAAGGTCGGAATGACCATGCCGTAGCGTCCGGTCTGGCGGGGGCCGACCGTGTTGAAAAGCCGTACAAGAACAACAGGATGCCGTTTTTCGCGCCAGTAAGCCAGGGCAAGAAATTCATCGATTTCTTTGGAAGCGGCATAGCACCAGCGGTGAAGATGCGTTGCGCCGATCACCCGGTCATCGTCTTCGTGAAAAACAGCACGGGCGCCTTTGCCGTAGACTTCGCTTGTTGAGGTAATGAGAAGACGGCGTCGGTAGCGGCAGGTTTCTTCCAGGATGGTTTCCGTGCCGCGGATATTATTGACAATGGTCCGGATGGGCTGATTAACGACCAACTGCACACCGACGGTAGCAGCGAGATGGTAGACCACATCCACCTCTTTCACCAGATCCCTGACCACATCCTGATTCAGCGTGGAATCAATGACACAGGTTATCTCTTTCAGGTGCTCAATGTTTTCGAAACGGCCCGTGCTCAGATCGTCAAGCACAAAGACATCATGTTGCTTCTGAATCAGAGACTCGCACAGATGAGAGCCGATAAAGCCGGCGCCGCCGGTAACCAGAATGCGCATGTATTTCTCCTGAACCGCACGGAGGCGGATATGATAGTTGTGCACATGATACCCGCAACCTTCCCGTTGCGGCAACTTGAGGTATCAGGAGAGACAGACACAGACGAGGGCACCGGAAAAACCGGGCGTCGGAGTTTTCAGCGAAAGGCCGGATGACGCCGCAGTAACTCGGCTGCAGGTCAATCTTCTTTTGCCTTTTCATCTCCCAGATAAGGTTTGAGAAGGCGCTCGACAAACTGCAGATAGGACTCAAGCACCTCTTTTGCTTCCTGTTCGTTGGAGAACTCGAAGGCATGCCTCATTTTTCTGAGGTCATCTTCCGTAAAGGAGAAGGGGGGGAAGGAGGTTTCCAGAATCATGGGCAGACGCTGGATCACCTGACTCAACGTAATGTACATCAGGTAATAGACATGGTTGTGTGAGGCAAGAACGATGGCCTGAAAAAGTGCGTAGTTGTCGGCACTTTCATCCTGGGAGCCTTTTTTCCCGCGATTAAAAAGGATATTATCGATGATCCTGCAAATTTTTCCGAGCTCGCGCGGCTTACGGCGACGCAGCGCAAGCAGCGTCAGATTCATCAGATAGTGGCGGCGAAACTCCAGTACATCCTTCAGAAACCCGATATTCAAGCTGCCGTCGTTATCCGTAAGCAGCGTGTTGAAAATTTCAATACCTGCGGTCATATTCAGCTTTTGGGCGTAAATGCCGGATCCGTGCCGGATCTGCACCAGTCCCAACGCTTCAATACGCTTGATCGCTTCCCGTATGGCGTGGCGGTTTACTCCAAATTCTTCCGAGAGCTGGCGTTCGGTAGGCAGTTTTTCCCCTTCTTTGTATTCTCCGTCAATAATACGTCTGCTTAAGACACTCGCCATGTGGCTGGACAGTGTTTTACTGGGGATTCTTGCGAGGGCTTCCATGTCTTCCATTTTTCTTCTTCCAGGGATGTACCAAAGGTATCAGACTATGTTCTATGCATATTCAGCATACGAAATGCCGACAATTTTTATGACTGCAACACTCCCTCTTCAAAAGAAAAACACCTTTAAGCTTTTTTCCAGGGCGGCATCTCGGGCAGGTAGGCTTCGAATTCAGCAAGCAGAGCCGCTCCGTAGTCACCGGCAAAGGTTCCGCTGAAAAAACGCGGTAAACCTTCCAGATGCAGGCGCTCCCAGGACTTTTCTTCGTCACCTGGATTAATCGGGAAAAACAGAGCATTATTTGCCCGGGCAGCTTTCAGATCACCGAAAGCATCTCCTATCATTAACACTTTTCTGCTGTCATATCTTCCCTCGGATGCATGAAAAATATGCTCAGATTTGGTGCCAACTTCCTGCCCATTAATACAAAAGACGTATTTGTCCAGTCCCTGCTCTTCCCATTCCCGGATCAGTGCTTCACCGGGTGTCTGGGAGCACACCATAATATCGGCTTTGGAAACAGCATCATCCAGACACGTGCGCACAAAGGGGAAAGGCGGCAAGCCTCCCTGCACGATATCGGTGACGCTGCGGTTTACCTCGAGGCTCCAGCGCAGGGCAATATGCATATCCGGCGCCTCTTCCTCGCTGTGTGCGTCGCACCAGGCCTGAAGTGCCGGATTCCCCAGTTTTGTTTCCTCTTCGACCCATTTGCGCAGATTCGGGATAGCGGGCAGCGATATGGCGCGCGCCTGTACAGCATCCCAGTCCGCCAGCAGATCAAAGGTTTTAATCAGGGCAGGGAATCGGTTGGCACCGCGCCACTTGGAATAAAGATTGACAAACTCCGCAGCCGCACGGGCAAATTTCGACACGGGCTGCAATTTCCAGTGTTTGATGATATTGGGAATAAAGCATTCTTTGTGCTTGATTTCCATGGTGTCAAAAGCGCAGCCGTCACTGTCGATGGCTATCAGAAACTCATGGGAAGGCTCATGGTTTTTTAAATGAGCAACAGCATCTGTCATGGATTCATCTACTCCTTTATAGAAAAAACGCCGCACCTTTCAATGGGCCGCATAAGCAAACTTACACACCGGAAAAGGCTGAAAACCCGCCGTCCACAGGCAGTACAATGCCCGTGACAAACCGGGAAGCATCCCCGGCAAGCCACACGGCGGCACCGATAAGGTCTCCCGGGCTGCCGAAACGCCCCAGCGGTGTATGCTCCAGAATTGTTCTTCCGCGATCGGTAAGCCCGCCGCTGTCCTTATCCGTCAGGAGAAAGCGGTTCTGCTCCGTCAGAAAAAAGCCCGGGGCTATGGCATTGACACGAAGGGCGGCATTGTACTCCTGCGCCAGGTGTACGGCAAGCCACTGGGTGAAATTGCTGACCGCCGCTTTGGCAGCACTGTAACCGGGAATACGCGTCAGAGGACGAAATGCATTCATAGACGAAATATTGATTATGGAACCGCCGCCCGGATTGGCGATCATTGACTTTCCAAAAATCTGCGAGGGAAGAATCGTACCGCCAACGAGATTCAGATCAATCACTTTGTTAAGCGCCTCGGCGGAAATATCAAAGAAAGATTGCTCCGGGGCGGTGGTAGCACCTTTCATATTGCCGCCCACGGCATTGACAAGAATATCAACGCCGCCAAACTCCGACAGCACTTCATCACTGCAGCGCACTATGGTAGCACTGTTAAAAACATTCAGAGCATAGCCACGGGCTGTACCGCCGGATTGACGGATACGGGAGGCACAGGCATCTGCCATATCAGGAAGAAGATCGCACACCGCCACCGTTGCACCGGCCGCTGCCAGCCCCTCAGCAATTGCACCGCCTAAAACACCGCCACCGCCGGTTACAACAGCGATTTTTCCCTGTAAGTCAAAAAGCGAGGTCTGGCTCATCAGTTATTACTTCTCCAAATCATAATCACCCGTATTTTTCTTTTGCGTGCGAAAATCAGATAAAAACACATGCCACACAAAAAGGCGCTGCGAAACATATCCTCCGCTTCTGCGTCTTTGACTGCTGAAAACGCATTTCGGTCGCACAACTTGGGACTATAACACATTGCTTATTTAAAAAACAAATTGTTAAACCAAATCTCCGGAAGGTACATTTCACCGGGTTTTTACGCACAGGCAAAGCGTGGTAATATACCGTACAAAGGTAAACAGACAAATGTTACAGAGAAGAAAGTCTGCGCCCGGAAATGCTATCATTCGTTAAGAAAGGAACCTTATGAAAACCATTCTTAGCTGTACCTTCACAAAAGGAATGACAAGAGCCCTTCAACTGACAGCAGCGCTTCTTTTTCTTATGCCTGCTGCCCTTTTCGGAAATGCCGCAGTGCCGCCGTCACCGACAGCGGTGGTTGCAGGAAAAAGCGGCACAATACTTTTTGTTGCTGAAAAGACCGCCGGCACCATTGCACAGGTCGACCTGTCCAGCGGTGCAGTCTTGAACCGCATTCCCCTGCCGCAGCCCCCCTCTGCGCTCGCCCTGTCGCCTGATGAAAAGATCTTATACGCTGCCGGAGCCGATCCGGAAGGCGCGCTTTTCATCATTCACGAGCCCTTTACCGAAGTGACGGAGACTTTCAGGATCGGACACACTCCGGAAAGCATATGCATCAGCCCGGACGGTACGCGCGCCTATGTGGCCTGTCGCTTTAACGATGATATCGCTGTGGTGGACACGGCGGAAAAAACTGTCCTCAGCCGTATCAATGCCGTACGTGAACCGGTTGCTGCCGCACTGACCCCGGACGGCTCGCTGCTTTTTGTGGCAAACCTGATTCCGAAGGGCTCGTCGGACGGCGATTATGCGGCAGCCCGTATTTCCATCATTGACACGATGTTGCAGGAGACCGCCGCTGAAGTGTTCCTTCTCAACGGCAGTTCAAGTCTGCGGGGCATCTGCGTCTCTCCCGACGGCAATTATGTTTATGTCAGTCATATTCTTGCGCGGTATCACTTGCCTACAACCCAGCTGGAGCGGGGCTGGATGAATACCAATGCACTGAGTATTCTGTCGGTGGCGGAGAAAAAACTGATCAATACCGTTCTGCTGGATGACGTGGACGCCGGAGCCTCCAATCCCTGGGGACTCAGTTGCACGCCCGACGGGAAATGCCTGGTGGTCACCCATGCAGGCACCCACGAAATAAGCGTCATCGACCGGGATAAGCTCCATGCAAAGCTGGGCAGCCTGAGCGACAAAGAGGGCAGCGATACACCGAACAATCTTTCTTTTCTGGTTGATCTGCGCACCCGAATCAAATTGCCCGGCAATGGCCCTCGTGCCCTGTGGCTGTCGGATGATACTGCCGTCATCGCCAACTATTTCAGCGGCAGCATCGCCTGCGTTCCCCTTCACAAATCAGGAACGCCGGAGATTCGCGAAATTCTTCTGACCGACGGCGCTCAGACACTGACTGAAGAAAGGAAAGGGGAAATTAATTTTCATGATGCGGCACTTTGCTTCCAGCAGTGGCAGAGCTGCGTCAGCTGTCATCCCGATGCGCGTGTGGACGGTTTGAACTGGGATCTTCTGAACGACGGCATCGGCAATCCCAAGAACACGAGAAGCATGCTGCTCAGTCATCAGACTCCGCCGGTCATGAGTCTGGGCGTTCGGGCAAAAGCGGAAGTGGCTGTCCGGGCAGGCATTAAATTCATCCAGTTTGCCGTCCGGCCCGAAGAAGACGCTGAAGCCATCGATGCGTATCTGAAAGCACTGACACCGGTGCCGTCACCCAGGCTGGAAAAAGGCGCACTGAGTCCTTCAGCACAGCGCGGTGAGATACTGTTTAAACAGGCACACTGCGCTGAATGCCACCCCGCTCCTTTATACACTGATTTGAAACTGCATACGCTTGGCACCACACGTGGCATGGACGAAGGCAAATCTGTTGATACGCCGACACTCATTGAAGTATGGCGTACGGCGCCCTATCTTCATGACGGGCGGGCGGCAACACTCCATGAACTTTTTACCATTCATAACAGCGGAGACCGGCACGGCAAAACCTCATCCCTGAATGAGGAAGAACTTGCTGATCTGATCAGCTATGTGGAATCGCTGTAAACGCACGGGAAAAGCGTTTTCTTTTCCTCAGGCAGACCGCTTTTCATAGCAGGGAGAGTTTCGTGACTTTAACCAGATATATTGAAAACGATTTACAGATTTCAGCCATCAGGCATAAGGAATATCAGGAATATTTTATCACGGCGCAAACCGGTGCACCGGATCATTTTCAAAAAAACGTACAGGCACTGGCTCAGACGCTGTATGCGCTGAATGCCGTTCCGCTGTCCGCAGAAGTTTTCGGCGTGCCTGTTGAGAATCGCACGCGATGGGACGAGGCGCTCCAGTCCCGGTGCTGCCCCGTCATGTGGCTCGAAGGAAGGAAGGATCACAGCAGCTCACTGCAGGGCTTTCAGGTCTGGGCGGTGTCCGGAATCGCAGCAGAACCTGTTTATCTCAACGGACAGGCGGCGGGAATGCAGTACACGCTCGACGGACGGCGATGGTGCAGGCTCACCGGGCTGCTGCCTCAAAACATTGGTGCCGGCAGGACAGAGCAGACGGAAAGCGTGTTCCACGCTATGGAAGAAGCGCTCGCTCAGGCAGGAATGCAATTCTCCCAGGTAATTCGCACCTGGTTTTACAACAGCGAAATGCTGCAATGGTACGATGATTTCAACCGCGTGAGAACTGCTTTTTTCGAAAAGCGCGGAATTTTTGATCAGCTCGTTCCGGCAAGCACAGGGATCGGTTGCCGAAACGGCGCCGGAGCAGCGCTTACTGCAGGGCTGCTTGCCGTTGACACACCGGACGGCTTCTCTCCCCCGGCCATGGTTCCCTCCCCGCTGCAATGCCCTTCCATCGAATACGGAAGCGCTTTCAGTCGCGCCGTAGAACTCAGTTCCCCTTCTGTGCGGCGCCTCCTCATCTCCGGTACTGCAAGCATTGAACCGGGAGGTAAGAGCATACACTTCGGCGACATGGAGCGGCAGATTCATCTCACCCTTTGTGTGGTGCAGGCCATTCTGCGCTCCCGTGATATGAACTGGTCACAGGTATCCCGGGCAATAGCCTATTTCACAGATCCTGCCGATGCCCCTCTGTTTCAGAAATGTCTCGCTGCCCGCGGAATCTCTCCCTTCCCCGCCTTGCTGGCACACACCGATATCTGCCGGGACGATCTCCTTTTCGAATTAGAACTGGATGCGCTGTCCGTCTGAATGATTCGCGCCGAAATCCTGGTGTCTCCTAAGTTCGCATTGACGTTTTATTGATTTTTGCGCTTTGCGAAGTGTTGATTCATTTCTTAGTTTATGATACCATGTAGAAAGTACCCAAGGGGCATAAAATAGGAGTGAATCATGCCCGCTATTTCTAAAAAAACAACGACCTTAAGCAAATACCACGTACTCTATGTGCTTTTTCTATACATCAGCGTAAGTCACTTCGCGTTCGGTCAACTGACACCCGAAGATATTGCAGACCTGCAGCAGCAGGGCAAGGAAAAAGGCTGGACTTTCTCTGTCGGGCTGACGGAAGCATCTCAGCGGCCTCTGGAACAACTGGGCAACGTCCGTTTTACTGAAGAAGCCTTGCGGGAAGAAGAAGAACACCAGATGGATCCGGCGCTGCTGAACAAAGCGGGACTCCCTTCCCGCTTTGACTGGCGCGACCATGTCTCAAGGCCCCTGCCGCCTGTGAAAGATCAGGGGAGCTGCGGATCCTGCTGGGCATTTGCCACAACAGAAGTGCTGGAATGGGCTATTAAAATTCATGACGACACAGTCGTCGACCTCTCGGAACAGTGGCTGATCAGCTGCAACTCAGAAATCCTGGCTCATACCTGTTCCACGGGCGGTTTCATGCAGTTGGGCTATTTCAAAGACAAAAAGGATGACTGCGGCAGCTCCGGCGCTGTTCTGGAAAAGGATTGTCCCTATACCGGATGGGACAGCCCATGCAAATGTCCCTATCCGCACAAGTATTGGATCAAAAGTTATAGCCAGCTTGGCACTTTTTTGAATATCGCCCCGGTAGAGGATATCAAAGCGGCGCTGTATCAATACGGCCCCCTCGGTACCTATCTCAAAATCTCCAAGTCCCTCATTGCCTATACCGGCGGCGTTTATAACGACAAAAAAGACGAGAAGGCGTGGAATGTCCCGGATCATGCCGTCATCATTATCGGCTGGGATGATTCCAAGGGCGCCTGGCTCGTCCAAAACTCCTGGGGAACAGGCTGGGGAATGGGCGGCTACGGCTATATGGAATACGGCGTCGACCTGATCGGCTCCAGCGCCAGCTGGGTGATCTACGGTGATGATCTGAGCGTCTCTCCCCGGGATCTCTCTTTTTCCGCAGAGGCAGGCAGCAGCAGCAGCATCGCATCGGCTCAGAACACATTGCTCCTGGAAAACAAAGGAACTGCGCCCTTCTCCTGGAGCGCAACAGCGCCCACCTGGTTGAAGCTCTCCGCCAACCAAGGCACCATCGCCCCCGGCACTTCTGTCACCCTCTCTCTGACACTTGCACTCGACACAGTCAATCTGCAGCCCGGAAACTATAGCGGAACGATTTTCGTGACCAATCAGAGCAGTGCTTCCGTACAGTCTGTGCCGGCGGCACTCACATTAACGCCGCCGGTCATTTACAACTTTCCGCTGGACAGCAACCCCGGCTGGAGCGCTGATACCGGATGGGCATTCGGTCGCCCTGCGGGACTGGGCTCCTATAACCGCGATCCATCACGGGCTTATACCGGGCAGTATGTATACGGCTACAACCTTAAGGGCGATTATGAAAGTGATCTTCCCCGGCGGAGTCTGACAACACCATCCCTGGACTTTTCCCGGGCATCCGGCGTGACCCTCCGTTTTATGCGCTGGCTGGGCGTTGAAGAGGGACAGTACGACGAAGCAGCCGTTGAAGTCAGTAACAACGGTTACACCTGGATCACTGTCTGGAAGAATCCAGCCCGGGATGAAGTGCTGGATACAGAATGGGTTGAATGCGAATATAACCTCTCCGCTGTTGCGGACGGGCAGCCCAATGTCCGGGTAAGATGGGTTATGGGGCCTACCGATTATTCTCAAACTTATCCTGGATGGAATATTGACGACATCCAGTTCCGTGGCAGGGTTGAGACAGAGGCGGAAGTCGAAGGAGAGCCGGAGCCACGCCATCCTGCCGACACTGATAATGACGGACATTTTTCGCAAAACGAAGCGCTGAGCTATATTTCCCAATGGCAGAAGGGCACCCGAGAAATGAAGCATGCGGTGCAGATCCTCTTCATCTGGAAAAAGGGCGGGTATTATCGTTATGATGAAACCAAAGAAGAGCCTTACTGCTGGGTGCCTATTGAAAATCCCGGCAACTGAATCATGAAAGCCATACATGCACAGTGGATGGGAACGTAATCAGATTTACAATGAGGACTGTCTTACCGGTCTGAAGCGGCTGCCTGACGAGTCTGTTGATCTGGTGATTACGGATCCTCCCTTTGCCATTGATTTCACACCGCTGAGAGACAATTACAAGCGCCACCCTCATCTGGTTCTGGGCGGGTATCAGGAAGTAAAAACAGTCGATTATCCCGACTTTACACGGAACTGGATGACACAAATACGCCGCGTCCTCAAAGAGTCAGGCGCGGCTTTTATCTTTTCCGGCTGGAATAATCTGAAAGATATTCTGGTGACTGCCGATGCACTCAATCTGATTACAGTAAACCATCTTATCTGGAAATATCAGTTCGGTGTGGTCTGCAAATACCGTTTTGTGACCTCCCACTACCATTGCCTTTATCTCTGTAAAGACAACAAGCAACGCAAATTTTTTCACAATGCCCGGTTCAGTTCTGATGACCGGACAGCGACAGGCAGAAGCAAGCGTTATGCGGATCTGGAGGACGTCTGGACTATCCAGCGGGAATACTGGCACGGTGACATGAAGACGCCAACCAAACTCCCGGGCGAGCTGATCCGGAAAATCCTCGCCTATACATCGGAGCCGGGGGATCTGGTGCTCGATCCGTTTTTGGGTTCCAGACAGGTGGCTGTCATCAGCCGTGAATCCGGACGGGATTACATCGGTTTCGAAATCGTTCCGGCGTATTTTGAGTTTGCAAAAAACCGCCTGGCTGAAATGCCCTGATATTCCTGAGTTTTCTTTTTATGCCGCCCCTTCGGGCTTTTCGTCTCCTGGTACTGGAACGGCACCGGGCACAGGGGCTATGATGTCCGGGTATTTTTCGATGGAGTCCGCATTTCCCCCATCTTCCCTGAACCATGGAGCGCAGCATTGAAAGTTTTTATCCAGACAGCCATTACTCTTTTCCTCCTGCAATCCATTACATGTGGCGCTGCTCAGGCTCAGAAAATCATCCCGGGGCACAGCCTCATCATTGCGCTGCCGGGAAAAACGCTTTTAGCGCAGGATCGGGACTTGTTGAAAGAGATTCAGCCAGGCGGCGTGCTTCTCCTCGGGAACAATATCAGCAACCGCCAGCAGACTTTAAATCTCGTTGCTGCCATTAAAAGGACTGTCAGCGGCAAGGCCTTCTCAGGGGCCCTTCCCTTAATTTATGTGGATCAGGAAGGGGGCAGAGTGAACCGGCTGCGTCTGGACAATGCGCCCTCTGCCTCGTCTCTTGGCGCTGAAGGGAGCGAAGGCAAGATCCGCGACACAGCCATTGCCTATGCCCGCGCCGCCCGGGAGCGCGGTATTGAAGTAGTGATTGCGCCGGTCCTGGATCTGAAAGTGCCGGGCAGCCGTGCCATCGGCGACAGGGCGTTTTCGGACGATCCGGAAATCGCCTGGCTCTTTGGAAAACGCTTCATGGACGGGATCCTTCAGGAAGGGCTGCTGCCTGTGGTGAAACATTTTCCCGGTCATGGCGCCGCCATTGAAGATTCACATGTCCAGCTGGCACACCTGAACCTAACGGGACAGGCATTGGAAGATACGCTTCTCCCCTTTAAAAATGCCGTTGACGCAACCGTGCCTGCTGTGCTTGTGGGGCATATCGCCTGTCCTGCACTGGATCCGGAATTTCCTGATACTCCTGCGACCCTTTCCCGTGCCATGGTGACCGGTATCCTGCGAGAACACTGGGGCTACGATGGCTTTATTATGACCGATGACATGAATATGAAAGCAGTAAAAGGCGCTCTGGAAGATCTGGTTGTCCGGTCGCTCCGTGCCGGCTGTGATGCTGTAATTATCTGCGAGCACAACCCCGCTCTCCTGCGCAAAATCGTCCGCACCATTGCGCTTGAAGCGGAAAACGATCCTCAGTTCCTTGATATGCTGCGTCAGAGCAGGAAGCGGCTTGACAGGTTTTCCTCCCGTATTTTCCCCGTCGACATCCAGCCCGAAGCAGCCACAGCCGTCGCAACCCAAACGCCCCGGCAGCCCGGTTCCGGACAGGAAACCATAATTCAGCACAAAGTTGCTGCGGGAGATACTCTTTCCAAACTTGCTGTGCGATACGGAACTACAACGGAAACAATCCGGCAGTACAACAACAAAAACAGCGACGTGATACGCATCGGCGAAACGCTTCATATCCCCGGCAACTGACCGGTTTCCAAAAAAGAAACAGGGCAGCGCCGAAACGCTGCCCTGCATACAGTCTGTGGCGTGCACCGACAGGCGGCGCACTCCCGAAACTCAGAAGCGGAACCCCGTGGACATATGAAGGCGCCCGCTGCTGCTCTGATTTTTGTTGGGGTTGAGGGGATAGCCGTAGTCTACGCGAATGGGCCCGAACATAGGCACGTTGAAGCCGACACCGGCACCGACGCTGTAGTTAAAGTCGCCGAAATCGATGTCACCCGCATCCGCCCATACGGCACCCGCATCGGCAAAGCCGTAAAGCCTGAAAATGTCGGTAACACGGTATTTGACTTCCGCATTGTAAACAAAGCGTGTATCACCGCCCACGGCGAAATGATCGCCCCACCACCGGTACTCACGAACTTTCGGCCCGATGTCCCGGTTTCTGTAGCCGCGCACAGTCGTCGTACCGCCGGCATAAAAACGCTCCTGCAGGGGAATGTAATCGGAACTTCCGTAGGTGGTCATAATACCGTGACGGGCGCGCAATGACAGGACGATCTTTTCTTTTTCGCCCAGCGCACGGTACCAGGTGGAATCCTGCTCGAAACGCAGGAAATTATGGTCTCCGCCGAAACCGGCGATTTCTGCCGCCAGCACATGGACGGAACCGCGGGTAGGATCAAAATTGGAATCCAGCGTATTGCGCTCGATCTGCCAGCGGTTGGCAATGGTCGTGGAACGTCCTTCCTGCTTTCTGATTTCCGGATGCACCCACCGGGAGAACTGGCTCAGATCCGTTTCCTGGAACCGCCAGATAGACTGGGCGAAGACATAGGGGGAAAGGGATTTGCCCAGCCGCAGCTGACCGCCCCGGATCTCTTCTTTGTATCGTGCGGCACCGCGCACTTCATAGGATTCGTCAAACAGATCCACACCGAAAGACACCGGATACCCCAGAAATTCGGGTTCGGTGAAGCTGATGCTGTATTCATTGCGCCGTTCACCGATTTGGGTGCGCAGCCGAAGTACCTGACCGGCACCTGAAAAACGCGGCCAGTTGAAAAGGTCGAAATTGCTGAGCCGCATTTCCGTATAGACGCCCAGCCTGTCTTCCGTACTGTATCCGGCGCCGAAATTGAAAACGCCGGTTTTGCCTTCTTCAACATTCACACGCAGATCCGTAAACAATTCGTCGTCGGTCTCATCAAAGGTAATGCGTACTTTATCAAAGAAGCGTGTGTTCTGAATGCGGTTTTCACTTTCGGTGACCGCTGCGCCATCGTAGCGTTCGCCGGGGATGAGCAGCATCTGGCGGCGGATCACCTCGTCTTTGGTGATGTCATTGCCGGTGATCTTGATTTCACGCAGATATTTCAGATTACCTTCTTCCACATGGTAAACAACATTCGTCGTTTTGTTTTCCCGGTCCAGCGTAATCTGAGGGGTCACGACCGCATCAATATAGCCGCTGTCCTGATAGCCCTGCTGGATTGCTGCAACGTCTTTGGAAACTTGCACTTTATTGTGCACATCGCCCGGATGCACTTTGACGACATCCAGCAGATCCTCGTCGTCATAAACAATATTACGGGCTATATCCAGAGAGTTCATGGAGTACTGAGGGCCTTCCTCCAGATACATCGTTATATCAATGCGCTTGCCGTTATTGGAATATTCCATATCTGTGGAGGCAACTTTGGCTTCCAGAAAACCAAGTTCACCATAGGCATCGGTGATATTGGTCAGATCCGCCGCAAATTTGTCTTCGTCATAACGGCTGCTGAAAAACCACCGCGCCTGCTTGGTTTTCATGACCTTACGCAGTCGCTTGGTTTTCATATGATCATTGCCGACAAAGGTAATGCTTTTAATCCGTGCTTTTTTGCCTTCGCCGATGGTGTACACAAGGCGCACACGGGAGGGTCCGATATTCTCCGCCGTTACGTCAACAGTCGTATTCGCAAATCCTTTTCCCTTATAGAGATCAAGCACCGCCTGCCGTTCATTTTCGAACATTTCCGGCTCAAAAGAACCACCCTCACGCATCGTCAGGGCTGCGCGGATGACGCGGCTTTTAATCTTTCTGTTGCCGACAATAAGGATCTGGTCAATCAGCCTTTTTTCGACGACGGCATAGGTAAGGATTATCTCACCGCCCGCCTCTTCGACTTTTGCGTCGACGGCATCAAAAAACCCAAGATCCATGAGGCGCTTGATGTCGCGGGCAACTGCACCGGCATCATAAGCGGCACCGACCTGCGTTTCCAGCTGTGCACGGGCGGCAGCATCGCTGATGCGCAGCAGCCCGTCAAAGCTGATATCCCGGATGATCCGTGCTTCCCCTTCCTGTGCGCCGGCAATGCCGACGCAAACCATGCCGGAGATCAACAGAAGGACCGCAAGCGGTGTAAACAAAGACTTCGTATTCAAGAGAGCATACCTCCCGTGGTTTCAGCCATGGCCTCAGGTACCAATGCGTTCCCTTCATCGGAAGGACGCATGACAATAGCCGTATCCGGACTTAAATTCCCTTTTAATAACATTTCCGCCAGGGGATCTTCCACATATTGCTGGATCGCACGACGCAGCGGACGGGCGCCGTATTCTTCATTGCTGCCCATACGCAACAGAAATTCACGGGCTTCCGGCGTCACTTCGAGGCAGATGGACTGCTCCGCAACCCGGGCAACAATTTCATTCACCTGCAAGTCCACAATTTCAAGCAATTCCTCATGCCCAAGACGGTGGAACACCAGCACTTCATCAATACGGTTCAGAAATTCCGGGTTGAAGATTTTCTGCACCTCTTCCATGACCCGCTCTTTCATCCGTTCATAATTTTCATCGGCTGTGTCCCGGTAAAAGCCCAGAGAGGTGTTTTTGCCGATACGGCGCGCGCCTATATTGGAAGTCATCATGATGACTGTGTTGCGAAAATCAACTTTTCTTCCGGCACTGTCTGTTAAATGCCCTTCTTCCAGCACCTGAAGCAGCGCATTGAAAATATCGGGGTGCGCTTTTTCAATTTCATCAAAAAGCACCACAGAATAAGGGCGGCGGCGCACCTGCTCCGTCAATTGCCCCCCCTGATCATAACCGACATACCCGGGAGGCGCACCGATCAGGCGTGACACGGAAAACTTTTCCATGAATTCGGACATGTCCACCGTAATCAGTGCTTCCTGATTGCCGAATAAAAACTCGGCAAGCGCTTTACCCAGCAGTGTTTTTCCTACGCCTGTAGGGCCGAGCATCAGAAAAGACCCTACCGGACGTGTGCGACCACGCAAACCAGCACGGGAGCGCTGAATGGCGCGGGTAATCGCATCGATGGCTTCATTCTGGCCGACTACTGTTTTATGCAGTTCATCGCGCATACGCAGCAGGCGCGCTGATTCTTTTTCTTCCAGTTTGGTCAGCGGAACACCTGTCCACTTGGAAACAACAAAGGCAATGTCTTCTGCGGTAACTTCCATATCAGTGGAATCCCGCTTCTGTTCCCACAGGCGCTTTTCCGATTCCAGCCGCGCAATGAGCGTACGCTCACGATCCCGAAGCGCCGCCGCTTTTTCATACTCCTGATTGCTGATGGCGGCTTCCTTTTCCTGGGTCGCCTGCTCTATGTCCACGCTGATCTGCTTTAATGAAGCAGGGCGCGTGGTGAGCTGAAGACGGGCACGGCTGCCTGCTTCGTCAATCACATCAACAGCTTTGTCTGGCAGAGAACGGTCAGTAATATACTGATTTGACAGCTGCGCCGCCGCAATAATGGCTTCATCGGTAAAACGAACCCGGTGGTGTGCCTCGTATTTATCCCGGAGCCCTTTGATAATTTCTATTGTCTCCGTAACGGTCGGCGCGTTAACCAGAATGGTTTGGAATCGGCGTGCCAGTGCCGAGTCTTTTTCGATATATTTGCGGTGCTCATCCATGGTGGTGGCACCCACGCATTGAATTTCCCCCCGGGACAACGCCGGTTTCAGCATATTCGCCGCATCCACCGCCCCTTCAGCCGCACCCGCACCCACAAGCGTGTGAAGTTCGTCAATGAAAAGGATAATATTGTCCGCTTTGCGAATTTCCCGCATCACGGCTTTCATACGTTCTTCAAATTGTCCGCGGTATTTGGTGCCCGCTATCATGCCAGCAAGATCAAGCGCCAGAACACGCCGGTTGAGCAGCAGCTCCGGAACATCACCGCTTACTATGGCCTGCGCCAGCCCTTCGACAATGGCTGTTTTGCCCACACCTGCCTCGCCGATCAGCACGGGATTATTTTTTGTGCGGCGGCTCAGCACTTGAATCACTCTTTCGATTTCATCTTCACGGCCAATGACAGGATCCAGCTTGTTGTCCCGCGCCATCTGGGTGAGATCGCGACTGAAAGCATCGAGTGCGGCCGTTTGTGATTTGGCGGGAGCCTGCGCCTGCTGCATTTCAGGACGGACCTGGGTACTCATGAGGCGAAAGATCTCTTCCTGCAGGCGCTTGGTATCCACTTTCAGATCTTCAAAAATCTTTGCGGCAAGTCCCTCGCCTTCCTGAAGCAGACCGAGAAGCAGGTGCTCCGTCCCGACGTAATTGTGGCTCACACGATGGGCTTCCGTGGTTGCCAGTTCCAGAACCCTTTTGGCGCGCGGTGTAAAAGTGATTTCTTCACTAGGCGTGGCGTTGGCACTGGAAAAAGTGAGCCGCACAATTTCCTCTTCCATCATGTCAATATCGATGTCGAGGTTTTTCAGAGCCCGGGCGGCTATCCCTTCCCGCTCCTTGCACAGACCAAGCAGGATATGCTCGGTTCGCACATACTCACAGCCGAGACGTACCGCTTCCTCCCGGGCTGTCGCGATAACATGTTTGGCTCTTTCGGTAAATCTACTCCACATTTATATATACCTGACCCTGAAGATCTGCTGGCATCTTTAAAATACGTGTCCTGAACGATGCGGATTATAGCATGAAACAAACACACAATTACAGGAGCAGCAGCGGTTAATTTCTGGGATAGAGCAGTACGCCCTCCGCAGAAAAAGAAAGGAGTATCATAAAATCCGGTTCGCTTCATGCCCGGACTGACGCAGTGGATACCCGGGCAGCCCGCTGAAGAAAGGTTTACACACCGGCAGCGCTCTTTACGCTGTCAGCCGATAGTACTGCGCACTGCACTGTCCCGGCGGAAATAGCCGACAGCCTCCCGCTCTTTTGCATCAGCACCGTATCCGTAAGAGGGGACACAGTGCGCTCCCCTTCAACCATGCGCTGTCGGACACCGGACGGCAGAGAAGCAAAGCCCCGGACAGCCAGAGAGAAATTCCCTAACACATCATAGGTCCATACCGCATAGTAATACGTCTCACCTCCGGTCACTTCGACATCTTCCGCACGGTCAACGGCACCGGAAACAAGCACAAAACCGTCCAGGGGCTCTTTGGGAGGCTCCCCGGCTTTACGGCAGACCAACACTCCCGCCCAGTCATTTCCGGCCGGGTTTATCCACGTCAGGACAACCCGCCCCTCATTCACATGCACTTTGAAAGCATGTACCGGATCGGGTGCTTTACGATCCAGAAAGCTGGTCAGCACGGGGATGCAAAGCAGGCATACCCCAAGACTGAAAACAGTAACGAAATTCTTTTTCCGCACTTGACCACTCTCCCGAAAATTCAAAAGAGCGTGCAAACGCCCGTCTTCTGATTTGGCACGCACTACCGCCCTTCTTTCACGTCCCCCGTGTAACACGAAAGCCCCCGGCGTTTATTTCCCTCTCCGAAAGAAAGCGTCATAAAAGGAAGAAAATCAGGGAAAACCGACTACAGCTACAGCGGTATCACGCAGCGAAAACCTAAAGTAGCCAGCCGGACATTATGAAACTCGCCTTTGCGCCAACTCGTAGTCATTTCTGCCGCAGCAGACTCATAACATCCGCCTCTAATGGCTTTTCTGGGACGTACTTCTGCAGCTTCGGCGCTGTCCGGACGGGCGCAATAGGGGCGCCAGGGATCGCGGGTCCATTCGTAAACATTGCCCGCCAAGTCAAAAATCCCCTGCGGTGTTCTGCCTTCTTCATGCATGGATACAATGCTCGGCATGCCCAGATATCTGTTGAAGTTGCATCGGGAGGGCTCGGGGCGAAGGCTGCCCCAGGGGTATTTTCTGTTTTCCGTTCCCCGTGCGGCAAACTCCCATTGCGCCTCCGTGGGAAGTTCTTTTCCCGCCCAGCGTGCGAATGCTCTCGCTTCTTCCCAGGTAGCGCCCACGACAGGCTGATCATCACCGTTAAACTGCGGATTACTCCAGAAAGCCGGCTTTTCCGCGCCTGTTTCTTCTATAAAACGGGCATATTCCTTTACGGTAACAGGATAAATGTCCATCCAGAAAGGAGCGACCTCCACTTCCCGCTCAGGAGCGCATTCCGGCACCAGATTGCTGCCCATAAGAAAACGACCCCCTTCCAGAAGGACCATGCCTTCACGGGTCGGTACTGCACTGCTCGCCGCCGGAACATGTTCAGAAGTCACGATAAAAAAGGACTGATCGAAGGATGCCTGCAGCGCATTGCTGAACTCGGCAGCAGACTGCCACCGGTCATTTTTATCCTTCCGGACAGCTTTGTTGATGACCGACAGGTAGTCAGGAGGCACATCATCCCTCACCAGCGGCTCTTCCGGCGGCAGTTCTATCGGTGTTTTGAGGGAGAGGAGTTCACGCAGCACAAGCCCCAGCGCATATAAATCCGTACGGGCATCCACCGGTGTGTGGAACAGCTGCTCCGGAGCAGCATAGGCGAGGGTGCCCATGATTTTGCTTTTTGACCGGCTGGCTGTCAAAAGCGTTTCTTCCTCTTCAACCGCTATCGCAAGCCCGAAGTCCAGCACTTTTATGCGCTCATTGGGCAGAAGCTGTATATTTTCCGGTTTGATATCGCGGTGAACTACAAGGCGATGGGCATAGGATAGGGCACTCAGCACCTGAAGGGCTATGGTGTGCACCAGCCGGACAGGCAGATACTTGCGCTGCTGGCGCTGCTCCATCAGCAGTGTACGGATCGCCTTCCCTTCCGCAAATTCCATTGTGAAAAAAAGAATACCTGCCGCCGTGGCGCTGATGTCATGAACCGCAATAATGTGCTCATGACGCAAACGCCTCGCAATTTGCGCTTCCTGAAGAAAAAGGCGCTTCGCCCGGGCGGTCTGAAGCAGATCAGGGCGCAGAAACTTCAGGGCTACAGATTCTTTCACCAGCGTGTCATCTGCCAGATACACCACGCCCATGCCGCCTTTGCCGATAAATTTCTGGATCCTGTACCGCTCATTCACTACATCGCCCGCAGCAAACTCAGTATGAGACTGATGTGGCTGCTGGGCAGTACGGGGAACTCGGATGGCTTCGCCGCAGTTCAGGCATCTTCCCTCACGTCCTGCCATGGACTCAGGAACGAGAATTGTTAATCCACAGTAATGGCATGCGGTGGTGATCATGAACGGGCACCTGCTGAATACTTGCTGCATCGGGACGGGAGTACATTCATTATGACCTGTTGCCTCCCCTTTTTTCCAACGGCAGTGCTTTGCGCCATCTTTTTCGGATATGATAAAGAGCAGGCTGCAATTAATGGCACAGGCATTGAACACTTTTGATCGATCATGATATACTGCTATTACATGTGCTTACAAGCGTGTGCCATCCTTTTGACCCGTACAAAACAATCTGAAGGCGAAAGTGCCATTACTGAAGGGAAAGAATAGTGAGTATGACATTTGGTTTCATCCGGCGGACAGGCATCATCTCTATTGCAATGGCAACGCTGCTGGTTGCATCGGGGGCTTTTGTATCTGTTGCTTTCGCCCAGACAGGCGGCGAAGGCAGTTATAAAATCGGAGTGGTTGACATGTCCACGCTGGTCAACGAATCCAATAAACGCAAAGCTAAATACGATGAGCTGCAGCAGGAAGTGGATCGCCTGCAGACAGAAATAGACGCCATGTCCAAACGGATCGAAAAGGCAAAGGAAGACTTTGAAGCCCAGCGTCAGACGATGACGGACGATCAGCGCTTCGAAAAGCGTTCCCAGATCGAATCTGATTTTGCCCAGTACCGCTCCGAACTGGATCGCCGTCAACGCCTTATTGACACTCAGGAAGAGCGGGTGCTGAAAGAAGTGGTTGACGATATCGACCGCGTCGTCGCAAAAGTGGCGGAAGACGAAGGCTATCACCTGATTCTGAATGCTTCGAAAGGTCCCCGGGCAACAGTTCTGTTTCACAGCGCCACTATTGACCTTACTTCCAGGGTGCTGCAAATCATCAATAAAAAATAATCCCGGACAAAACTGAAATTCGGGATCTCAGGCAATACGGATAGTGAAAATCGGCGGCGCTTCGATAGTCGAAGCGCTTTGCTGTTTTATCAGGGCACACGGGTCTCACAGAAAAAGTCTGTGAATCCTGTTCCCCCTCCACGGGAGTTTATCTTGCGCTATGCAGATGCGTGTAAAAGAGATAGCAGCACTGGTACAGGGCACCGTTCTGGGCGATGAGAATATTATTATCGACCAGGTCAATGGCATAGCAGAAGCCACTGCCGGACAAATCACCTTTGCGCGCGACACCAAACATGTGCACCTTCTTGCTGAATCAAAAGCAGGTGCAGCCCTGGTGCCCTGCGGAACAGGCAGCCTGCCTCTCACCACCATCGAAGTGGAGCAGCCTGATTTTGCTTTTTTTACAGTCCTCAAAGCCTTTGCGACCGTCGTCGAAAAACCGGCTCCGGGCATACACCCCCAAAGTGCGGTGTCTGCCGATGCCGAGGTGCACGAAAGCGCGCACATAGGTCCTTTTTGCGTTGTTTCCGCCGGAAGCCGCATAGAGGAAGGCGTTGTTCTGGTGGCAAATGTCTTTATCGGTGAAAACTGTCGCATAGGCGCAAACACACGCATGTACCCTCACGTGGTTATCCGTGAAGGTACGGAAATCGGGAAAAACTGCATCATCCACGCCGGTGCCTGCATCGGCAGCGATGGCTTCGGCTTCGTCCCGGCGGGCGGTGTCTGGCATAAAATCCCGCAGATCGGGACTGTTTTTATCGGAGATGATGTTGAAATAGGAAGTAATACCGCTATTGACCGCGCCACCTTCGGTGTCACCCGGATCGGCACGGGAACCAAGATTGACAATCTTGTGCAAATAGGGCACAATGTCGTTATGGGTGAGCATTGTGCCGTGGCAGGAATGGCGGGTTTTGCCGGCAGTGCTGTCATCGGCAATCAGGTGCGTGTTGGTGCCAATGCCGGTATGGCAGGGCATATCACCCTGGGTGACGGCTGCACTGTTGGAGCCCGTGCCGGTGTCATGCGCAATGTGGAGCCCGGCGCTATCGTTTCCGGGATGCCTGCTACCGACCACCGGCAGCAGCTGCGCATCATGGCAGCCCAGGGAAGAACCCCGGAAATGCTTCGCCGTATTGCCGCCCTCGAAAAAGAGCTCGAGGCATTGAAAGAACAAAAAAAGAATGAAACAAAAAACAATTGCTAAGGCAGCCTCTTTCAACGGTATAGGGTTGCACACCGGCAATCTGACCACGGTTACTTTCAAACCCGCCCCCGCCGACAGCGGAATTGTTTTCTGCCGGGTGGATCTGGAAGAAAAGCCGGTTGTTCCGGCGCTGCTCAATAATGTTGTGGACGTATCGCGGGGAACCACAATAGGCATCGGCGATGTTAAGATTCATACCATTGAACATGCCATGGCATGCTTTGCGGGGCTCGGGATCGATAACATCATCGTTGAAGTGGATGCCGATGAAATCCCCAATGGCGATGGCAGTTCCCTGCCAGTTATGGACACCCTTCTCTCTGCAGGCATTGTGGAGCTCGACAAAAAAAAGCGCTACATTACCGTCGATCACCCGATCTATTACCGCAAAGACGATGTGACGCTGAGCATCCTGCCCTCGGAGGAGTTCAGGGTCAGTATGACCATTGATTACGACCACCCCGCCATCGGCACGCAATATGCCTCCTTTACCATCAATGAGGAGACCTTCAAAAATGAAATTGCGCCTGCACGGACTTTCTGTTTTCTCCGGGAAGTGAAGATGCTGCAGGAGGCGGGGCTGATTCAGGGCGGCAGTCTTGAAAGTGCGGTGCTTATCGGTGACGACGGAATCCTGAACGAAACCCTTCATTTTCAGGATGAATTTGTCCGCCATAAAATCCTTGATTTGCTCGGTGACACCTACCTGCTGGGCTCCCCGCTCAAAGGGCATATCATCGGAGTAAAATGCGGGCACGAGAAAAACGTCCTCTTTTCCAAGCAGATACAGAAAGTGTTCGCCAGCACACGGCCTGAATGTGAACTCAGTGCATACAGACAGCAGACCCGGCGCCAGCCGGCAATGCTCGAAGTCCAGAAAATCGGCAAAGTACTGCCGCATCGCTATCCTTTTCTTCTGGTCGACAAGATTCTGAGTTTTGACCCGCTGGTCAGTGCCACAGGCATTAAAAATGTGACGGTTAATGAACCCTTTCTGCAGGGGCACAGCCCTGAAATCCCGGTCATGCCCGCCGTACTGATCATTGAGGCCATGGCGCAGATGGGGGCTGTGCTGATTTTCGGAGATAACGGCGAACCCAACGGGCAAGTCGCTTTTCTCATGGGCGTTGAAAATGTCCGTTTTAAAAACACCGTGCTGCCGGGCGATCAAATGCTGCTTAAGGCGGATATGGTGCATTATCGGCCCAATGCCTGCAAAATACGAACAACCGCCCTGGTAGATGATGCTGTTGCGGCGGAAGCGGTTATGTCTTTCGGGCTGACCCAGATCGAATAAAAAACTGGAACGCACTTATGCAGAAAATTATTGTCTACAGTGCTGACTTTTGCAGTGACTGTCAGCATTTACGCGCGTGGATGGATAAGGAAGGCATCGCCTACGAAGTCCGTGACATACGGAAGGATCCGGAACACGCCCGTACACTGGAAGAAAAAACCGGAAAACAGGGTGTTCCCTTTCTTATTATTGACGGGGAATGGAAACGCGGTTACGAGCCGGGTAAAGCCTTCAGCGAAGCCTTTGCCCGCAGCCTTTTCAACCGCTGAATATACCGACCTGCTTTTCCATCCGGCGCCCTTTCACTTCCGCCAGGCGTCGGATCGCCACATGTGAAGGAGCTGCCTCATGTACCGTTCTGTCTGTTTCTCCCCTGCCTGCCGCTGTCTTGCCCTTCTTGCCGCCTTTCTTCTCCTCCTGCCCTGCAGCTATGCTGACACTGACGCTGTCTCCGAAGTCATGACCCGGGTAACGGAAAGACTCCGGGAAGGCAGAGACGAAGCCGCTCTGGATGCACTGGATCACGAAACCGTGCTGGCAGCACTGACTGCCGAGGAACGGCATGTACTTGCCACCGAATATTGGACTTTCTCCGTTTCTGCGCCGGCTGTCATTTCTGTAGTGCGGCATATTGAACAGAAAACCGTACCTTTCTGGCTGACAGAAGAAGGCTTTCAGAAGACTGATCTGATCGTTCGTAATGAATTGGACAGTTACGAAGTCTGGCAGAAATCTTTTCCAGCCGGGAAAGTAGGTCTGGGCATTAACGGCTTTGAACGGCACAGACCCCATTATTTTGTCGCTGTGGGCGCAAAGCAGCCGGGCGATCAGATTACAGTCACGGACATCTGCCCTGAACCGCCCGCCCTGCTCTCTTTCGCCATCGGCTCTTTCACCTATGCCGATTGGGACGAACTGGTGCTCACAGAGGTGCCGGATGCGTTGAACGGTCAAATTCTCCTGCCCACTATCCGCGGTCGTGCCCGGGAAGCGGAAATTATCGGCGCTTTCCGCAAGAGTCCGTCCGTCGCCGGAGAAACGCCCGATCTGCTGACACTTACCTGGAGCGGCGAGCCGAAAACCACTCAGGCAATCCAATGGCGCACTGCCCCCGGTGTGGAAAATTCGGGTGTTTATGTGCGCAAGCAGAAGGATACAGAAGCACAAGCGTGGGCGTTTACACCCGCCACTGCTGTAAAACTGGAAGACCGCAATATTCTGAATAATGTCAAAGTACTCTGGCATACCGCCGAAGTTGTCGGGCTGGAACCGGACACTCTTTATGAATACGCACCTGGAACGGCAGACCTGCTTCCGGACAAAGCAGCTGCTTCTTTCAGGACAGCACCGGACGCTTCGAATCAGTTTTCTTTTCTTTGGGTGAGCGACAACCACTCAAGGCCTGACAGCGTCCCGCTGATCGAGCAGGCGCACCGCCGCCATCCCGATGCCGCCTTTCTCGCTATTTCCGGAGATCTGATCGGTACGGGGCAGCATCGCGACGATTGGGAACGGCTTTTCACGCTGTATAGCGATTTTATTACCACACTGCCACTGGTACCCGCTATCGGCAACCATGACACGATCGACGGTCTCGGATCCACCTTGTACCGCACTCTGTTTCGCCTGCCGGACAATGGCCCTGCCGGGCTGCACCGGGGTCAAAGCTACAGCCTCGAATACGGAGGGCTGCTGCAGCTGATTTCTGTCGATTCCACCGACACGATTTCGGGTCAGTCTGCGTGGCTAGAAGAAACACTCAGTCACTCGAAGACCCCCTGGAAAGTGGTTCAGTTCCATTTCCCGCCCTACGCACCCGACGAGGACTACCCTGAAATTCGCAGCCTCTGGGGTGCTCTTTTCGATAAGTACCATGTGGACATTGTGCTCTCAGGGCATGTGCATTACTATTTGAGAACTTTTCCCATGGCTGGAGAAAAGCCTGTAGAAAGCCCCGGCAACGGTACGGTTTATCTGGTTTCAGTCGCTGTGAACGGAAGAGAACAGGGAGATCCGGCGCCGGACTACGCCGCTGTTTTCAAAAAAGACGGCATCGCCACCTGCCAGGCTTTCACTGTATCAGCGCATACACTGACCATGAATGCGTATACTGCCGACGGTTCCGTGTATGACTCTTTTGCTCTGCAAAAATAAAGCCCGCTGAAAGCAGCTCTTATGTATGATTCGATGAAGCGCACAGGTAAGATGTGTCTTATAGCGACTGTCCTGCTGCTGGCGGGGGGCCTGCCGGATCCGGCAGCAGCTGAAACTGCCCGGGACGTGGTTCGGCTTGCCGTTAATGAGGACGGTATTGTAACCCTTGACGGAAAGCCCTGGCGAGGTGTCGGTGTAAATTTTTTCTCCGCATTCCGGCGCACTCTGGACAACCCCGAAGACACTTCCTATACCGCCTCCTTTCAGGAACTCGCCGCTTTTCATATTCCTTTTGTCCGCTTTATGTGTGGCGGTTTTTTCCCTGCCGAATGGAAGCAGTATCTGGAGGACAAGGAAGGGTACTTTGCACGGCTTGATGGTGTTGTGGAAGCGGCAGAAAAAGCCGGTATCGGGCTCATTCCCAGCGTGTTCTGGTTTTATGCCGGCGTGCCGGATACAGTGGGCGAGCCTGTAAATCAGATTGGAAATCCGCACAGCAAAACGGCTGATTTCATGCGCACCTACCTCACCGATCTGGTGACGCGTTATGCTTCCCGCCCGTCCATTTGGGCTTGGGAAGTCGGCAACGAATACAATCTCGCGGCTGATTTGCCCAATGCGGCGGATCACCTGCCCATGCGGGCACCATCAAGAGGCACCCCCTCTGAGCGGACTATGGCAGATGCAATCTCAAGCGCTGATATCCTGGCGGCAATGCAGCTTTTCGCAGACACTGTCAGCCCGCTGGATCCTCACCGCCTCCTGACTTCGGGGCACTCCATCCTCCGACCTTCCCAGTACCACCAGCGCATCGAAAACTCCTGGAAACGCGACACAACGGCGCAGTACTGCAGAGAGCTGCTGCGCAGTCACCCCGAGCCTTTTAAGCTTATCTCCGTCCATCTTTATCCCGAAGCGCAGACAAGCGGTTATTTCAATCTTCCTTTCTGCTCCTATGAGCATCATCTTGCCACACTCATCGCCACAGCTGCCCCTGCAGGAAAAGCGGTGTTTGTGGGAGAGTTCGGCGCGGCCAGTCTCGAAGAAAGATCCGGCGCCGAAGGGGCACAAGAAAATTTCTATCAGCTCTTAAAAGCCATTGAAACCAGCGGGGTGCCCCTTGCCGCCCTCTGGGTTTACGATTTTCCCTATCAGGAAAAATCCTGCAATGTCACTTCTTCCAATGCCCGTTCTTATCAGCTTGAAGCATTAAAAGAGCTGAATCTACGCCTGCAGGCCCCCGGGCAGGCCCCCTGATTGCGCTGAATAGTGGGGGTCATTTATTCTTTTTCTGCTGTGCCTCCTGTCCGGTTTTTCTAATACAGAGTAAAAAGGTCGGCTTACTTGACTTTTGCCGAAACCTGTGGTATACTCCCTACAGAGCAGTAGAACAAAGAAGGATGTAAAAGATGGTTGCGAAGCGTACATTGGTCTTTTTGATCGCCTGTACCAGTGCGCTACTGCCCTATGCTTCCATGCTGTGGTGCGCCTGTGCGGAAGACTGCCTCCATTGCACAGAAACTGTTCACAACTGCCACGCTCCGGAAGCAACGCCCGAGCACACCGGCGGATCCTGCTGTGACAGCAAAATGCCGTCTGCTGATTCTGTGCCGGCAGACACCGATTATGAGGGCAGGCCCGTTGCCGGCACCCAATGCGCATGCGGGCATGGCAGCACCGAAACAAACTGGCTCGCAACCATTCCTGCGACACGCAAAAGCCAGATCAACAATCTGACAGCCATTACCAGCCCGCCCGTGGCTGACCCGTCTACGCATATGGTGTCGGGTGTTTCTGAAAGCCCCCGCCCTGTTCATACAGCCTCAGCGCCCCATGTCCTGCATTGTGTTTTCCTGTGTTGATTTTGTGTGTCTGAACTTTTCCCGATCGTTATTTCTTTCACTTCAAACACCAAAATTCTCGTTTACTCTTGAGTTCAACAAAAGGAAAATACTCATGACCAAGAAAACACTGATACTGCTTCCCCTTTTCCTCCTTGCCCTTTCCCTGAGCCCGGCACTGCTGCCTACCGCAGCCGCCGACGCCAAAGCCTGTTGCTGCGGCGACAACTGCAAATGTCCCGCCGATGCCTGCAAATGCGCCGATCAGTGCAAATGTCCTGCCGGTGCATGTGAATGCCCTGCAGGTACCTGCAAAGTGGCTGATGCCTGCAAATGCCCTGCCGGTGCATGTGAATGCCCCGCTGATGCGTGCAAAAGCGCTGACAACTGCGCGGCTGCCAAGAGCTGCAAATGCCCTGCTGATGCCTGTTCATCAGCCTGCCAGGACAAGTGCACAGCCTCTTCGAAGGGCGGATGTTCCGAGAAGTGCGTCGCTTCCACGGGCGCAAAGCCATGCTGCCCTGCCGGAAGTGCCTGCCCGGTTAAAGATGCCGCATAAGTAAGCTCTCTCCTCCCCTGTAACTCTCCGGGGCGCAGTTCCGTACGGGGCTGCGCCCTCCTTTTTATCCCTCCAGTATTTCGCGGACAGCATCAAAGACCTGATCCGGGGTAATCTGCAAAACACACTGGTTGTTCCGACAGGGAGAAAGCCTGTAGTTCATGGGGGAAAAGCAGGGGCTGCACGTCAGGTGCCTGTAAATTAATTTCATGCGCGAACTGAGCGGGCTGTACAAATCAGGTGTTTCCGGGCCGAAAAGGATCACTCCGGCAAGATCGGTCAACGCTGCAAAATGAGCGGGCCCGCTGTCTGTGGAAACCAGTACGCGGCACACAGTCATGAGCGCAAGGAGACCGCGAAGGCTTAATACACCGGCAAGGCTGATGGCGCCGTCGCCAATCTCCCGTGCCATGGCTTCACAGGCTGCTTTTTCGTTTTCCAGTCCTGTAATAAGAATCGTTGCTTCCGGATAGGACTGCAAAATTTTTCTGCCCAATGCGACAAAGGAACTGTCGGGCCATTTGCGAACAGGCAGCTCGTCCAGGCATTTCGGATTAAAGAGGATGAGCGTATCCTTGGCAGCCGTCTCTTCCGTCCATCCGGGCAGACGGGTCTTAAGCAGCCGGAACGCCTCTTCCCTGTCCTCCGGGGCGGGCTGAAATTGTGGAAGTGCCTCCCACAGTTCCGGTATCGGCTCTTTCAAAAGAGGCGTGTCCGCCGGATCGGCAAAAGCAGCACAGACGAGCACTTCAAAGGTCTGAGAAGTGTGGATATACGGGTTATATTGAACCTTATGCGTCACCAGATTCCCGCGGTAAGGCCCTTCACTGTTGAAACGATGCAGTCCCACCCTTCGCCGCGCCCCGCTGAACCAGGCTATGATAATGGAGATCCGGGCAAAAATCTCCAGGTCAATCGCTGTGTCGATTTTCAGCCTGCGCAGCTGGAAGACAGCGTGAGTCAGTCCAGCCGCAAAGGAAAACAGAGAACGGTCATCAACAGTGAAAACATTTTCCCGGGGCAGCACGTCCAGAATATCCAGGATCACTCTATTTTTACGCAGACAGAAAAAATACACATTTTCCCGGCCCACTGCATCCACAGCGCGTTTCAGGGCAGGCAGGGCGAGGATAATGGCGCCCTGTTCCACGGGCTTTACAAAAAGAATTTTGCCCGGAGCGGCGCTGTCTCCTTTTTTTTGAAAAACACGGCGTATTTTCTCCACTTGCGAAAAAAGAAAGCAGAGGATTTTGCCGATATAACGATCCAGCATATGTTCGAAATAGTTATTCATGGGTTATTGCAAAAGTATTTCCGTCTAAGCGTCTGCAGCAAGCGCCTTGAACACCTGTATGTTATAAAATTCCCGTTTTGTAAAATCGCCATAAGCATCCCGATGCCCGGCAAGAGACTGCACCATCTCCGCGATCCCGAAGCGCGGATTGAAGCCCAGCTGCGCACGTGCTTTTTCGCTGGACACTTTATAATTACGCAGATCCGCTATGCGGTTCATCTCTATTTCCACCTGAATGCCGTATATTGATTCCACTTCCTTACGAACGGCTTTTGCCACATCACCTATCGTAAAATTATCGTATGCCACATTAAAGACACCGCTGACTTCAGCAGGCGCCTCGACAGCCCGGACAAAGGCTTCTGCCGTGTCCCGCACATCAATCAGAGGACGCCAGATATCCGGATGATTCACTCTTATTTTTTTCTCGGTCACCGCCGTTTTAAACATGGTGTTCACGATCAGATCAAAACGCATTCTCGGGCTGTAGCCGTTTACGGTCCCCTGCCGCAGGGCAATGGCTGAAAAATGTTCACTCTGCTCCTGAAGCACGCCGCGCTCTCCCAGGAGTTTGGAAATGCCATAGGGATAGGCACAAACAGCCGGAGATTCTTCATCGTAAAGCGTGTCGACTGTATACCCGTACACGGAACAGGAGGAGGCATAAATAAAACGGGACAGTCCCGCCTGTTTTGCTCTGAATGCAAGATAAGCGGGCAGGGCGCCATTATGGATAAAGTTCATGGCGGGATCAAATTCCGCCATGGGATCATTGCTCAATCCGGCAAGAAATATCAGCTGGTCATATGCTTCGAGATCTTCGGGCACCACGGTAAACAAATCCCGGCGGGTCACAGGTATATCCGATGGCAGCTGGTTGCCGAACCAGCATAGGTCCACCACGTCCACGTCATGCCCCCGTGCCTGAAGCATGGGAGACAAAACAGAGCCTATGTATCCGGCTCCGCCTGCAATCATCAGTTTCATTTATTTCGTTCTCCCTGTCAAATACTTCAGAAAATTTCAAAACGGAAAACACAGCAAAAAGCATGAAAGCGGCCGGTCAGGCACCGTCACTATAATGAAAGTTGGTCTCCGCATCACAGAATAAAGGTGCCGCTGCATCTTTTTCAGAAAGGCTTGTCACAGATACGGGCCATTCAATCCCGAGTTCCGGGTCATTGTACCGAAGTGCACGCTCAGCCTCCGGACGGTAAAAAGAAGTGCATTTGTAATACATGCGTGTATCATCTTCAAGAGCAAGAAATCCGTGGGCAAAACCGGGCGGCGCAAAAAGCCACCTCGGATCTGCAGCTTCCAGATGACGGCCCATCCATTTCCCATAGGTCGGGGAGCCGGAGCGCAGATCAACCAGTACATCAAAGGCGGCACCGGTCAGTACCCGCATTAATTTCCCCATGCCCCACGGGTGCAGCTGATAGTGCATTCCGCGAAGCACCCCTTTAGCCGAAAGACTCAGATTGTCCTGAACAAACTGCTCATGAAAGCCCGCTTCCGCCCAGCGTTCGCGGTTATAGGCCTCTGTAAAAAAACCGCGCTCATCGGCAAAAACAGGCGCTACAATCTCCACCACACCTGCCAGCGGGGCAGCGTAAATTTTGATGCGTCGCGGCACTAAAACATCTTTCCTTGCTTGTGATTCTGACCACGAATATTCATAAGTAAATCTCCAGCCATTATAATGAATAGAGATACATTGCAGCAAAGAAGCCGTTGCGACGGGGGGCGGCGGCAGCAAAAAGGCTCTTTAATTTTCCGATAATCCTGCGACGCTGTGTTTGCACTCCGCTTCGACGGCAGGCATAATATGCAGAGGCCGGGCAACCGATGCTGCGCCCGCCGCTTCAACCCCTTTTCCGGAATCATACCCTTTATGAAGTTTGTGTTTTATGCCTGTGAAACTCGGAAGATCGCTGCTACACGATACCGTGTAGACTCCTTCGTCCGCCTTCTGGAAGCGGAAGGGCATCATTGCACTGTGTGTGTTCCTGCTTCTGTTTCCATGCGCGAAATACTTTATGAATCTGGCGGGCGTACCGGAAAGTTTTTCTATCTGCTGCTGGTGCTGCTCACCCGCCTGCTGCAGTTGCGCCATGCGCTCTTCGCCGATGCGGTCTTCTTTCGTGGGCCTCTTTTTCCCTACGGTCCGCCTCTGCTGGAATGGCTCGTCCTCCGAATCAATCCGCAGGCAGTTGTCGATCTGGATGATGCGCTCTGGGAGCGGCCCGCCTATGTTTCCAGTCCCTTTCTGCGGTTCGTAAATTTCGGCTGGGCTGCCTTTATGGCAAAGCACTGCCGCTGCGCAGCGGCAGGCAACGGGATCATCCGGGACTATATGGAGTCCCATGGCTGCCCTGCATTGATTGTGCCCACCTGCATTGACATGGAACTGCATGGGCAAAAGCAATACACTGCCCCCGGCACCAAACCTGTGGTGCTGGGCTGGACCGGACTGAGCGACAATCTGGGCTATCTGGACACAATTGTTCCTGTACTGGAACGGCTCGCTGCCAAATATCCGATAGAACTTTTTGTCGCTTCGGGAAAAGCCTATGCCCATGAGGGGAACCTGCCGGTTCGAAATGAAATCTGGCGGACAGATCGGGAAATTGCTATCCTGCAGGTAGCGGATATCGGTCTCATGCCTCTGGAAGATACGCCGCGGGCGCGGGGCAAATGCGCCTTCAAGGCACTGCAATATATGGGAGTCGGGACACCTGTTGTTCTGTCGCCTGTCGGTATGAATCGTGAAATCGTGCAGCACGGCGTAACAGGGTATCTTGCCGACACACCCGACGAATGGGAGTCTGCTCTGGAAAAATTAATCAGCGATGCTTCGGCACGCGAAAGCATGGGGCGGGCTGCCCGGACTTTTGTCGCCGGACATTACGCCGTCGATCGTTGGTATCCGGCATTCCGCACCCTGCTGATGCAGGCAGCCGGTAAAGGAAAGAATTTGTAAAATGCCTTTGCAGCTGGTGAATAACCGTGACATTCATATTGCTCAGGAATGGATCATTCAACTGTCCGCCCTGATGCAGGCGCCGGACACGCCCGGCTTTGACCCTTTTGACATCAAAGCGCATCCTCTTTTCAAAAAAGCACAGCAGAGGCCCTGGCTTCGAAAAGTTACCACTGTTCTGGGCGACGCCTTCCCGACGGTACTGCGACGCATGCTCCGTATTGACCGCAGCCTTAATCCGAAGACACCGGCGCTTTTTGCTCTGGGGCACCTGCGGCTCTTTCAAATTACCGGGGACGGAATTCATCTTGAAAAAGCGAAACACTGCCTTGAACTGCTGCGCAGCCTTGCCTGCCCGACAGAAAGCGGCGGGATCGGATGGGGATACCCTTTTCCGGTCTCCGGAAAGGGAGTGGCTCTTGCATCCCGTACACCCGTCACGGTGGTGTCCGCCATTGCCGGAGCGGCTTTTCTGCAGGCTGCTCACATTACCCGGGAAGAACACTGGCTGAACACAGCCCGTAATATATCCGTCTTTTTTCAAAAAGATCTGCCCCGTCTACCGGGAGAAGACTCCTTCTTCTGCTTTGCCTATGCGCCCGGTGACACACGGCGCATCCATAACGCCAATCTGCTTGCCATAGAGCACATTCTGCACACCGCACGCCTTTCGGAAGAAATAGGGACAGCGGAAGCTCTTCTGCCTGCCCTTCATTTTTCCCTCGCAGCACAGCGGGAAGACGGCGCCTGGCCTTACGGAGTCCGGGAGCCCGGTGACCCCTTTGAACCCCGGCTCATGCGGCATGTGGACAATCATCATACGGGTTTTGTTTTACGGTCGCTGCACGGCATCGATTGCGCGGTACCCGGTCTTGTGCCGGAGCTTGATGCCGTCATCCGTCGGGGCTACCGATTTTACAGGACTCTCTTCAGCACCGTCGGCCGCCCGCTCGAGGAAGGAAGACGCTGGCCGGTAGATATTCACGCTGCAGCGGAAGGCATTTTGTGTCCCTCTGTTCTAGCCGAGCGCTTCCGTGGCACTGCGAACGATGCTCTGGCTGTCCTTCGCTGGACACATGAGCACATGCGGGATGCGGCAACCAGTGCCCCCTGGTACCGGCTCTATCCGTTTTTCGCCTCCCGAATCCTGTACCCACGCTGGAGCCTTGCCTGGATGTTCAGAGCACTCGCCGAATACCTCTATGCAACACAGGACAACGGTCCCTCCATACAGCAGCACTACAATCTTTCACGCTCTTCCAAAGTCTGATACAGCCGCGGGCGCCGCAGGGAGAAGTCTTCCAGACTCTCGCGCATAGACTCAAGAATCCCATTCACGGGAAGCCCGCCCTGCAGGGCTGTGCGCAGATACGGCCCACCTGCCAGCACATCAAAGAAAGGTCGCCATTGCAGCTCAGGATGCCGCTTATGAATTGCGCTGAGCACTGCCGTCACCATGGCAAAAGGCCGGATAGTGCGTCGATCCGTAATTTCGAATTCAATACCGTGGCAAAGTTGATCCTTGTATTCCGGATTCGCCGCCTTACCCGGAATGGACTTTGGAATATAAAGAGCCGGCTTCAATGTGCAGCCTTCCAGTGCCGACGGCTCCACCGCCGCAATCACCTCTTCGGCCTTCAGCCAGGGCGCGCCACAGATTCTGAACGGTCTTTCGGTACCTCTGCCTTCATTCATATTCACGCCTTCAAAAAGGCAGGTGCCAATATAAAGCAGCGCCGTATCAGGAGTCGGGATATTGGGCGAAGGTGGTGTCCAGGGAAGTGCGCTTTCAGGATGGGTGAAATCATACCACCAGTTTTCCGCCTTAACAATGCGAAGTTCCAGTTTTTTCCCCTTAAAAAATTGCTCCTGAAAAAAGAGTGCCACCTCACCCAGGGTCATGCCATGCCGTACAGGAACAGGTGCACAACACACAGCCGTACCAAATTCTTCAGCAGGCTTTCCTTCAAGAACAAGACCGCCCAGCGGATTGGGTCTGTCCAGCACGAGCACAGGAATCTGCGCTTCCGCACAGCTCGCCATGCATTCCTTCATGGTCGCCATATAAGTGTAGTACCGTGCGCCAATATCCGGCAGATCCACCACAAACAAATCGATCCCCTGCAGGTCTTTCCGATCAGGAGCACTTTTACCTCCATAGAGACTGATGACAGGAACAGTCCCGTCCTTTTTCGAGCCGACAGCCTCGCCCGCTTCCGCTTCGCCCTGAAAGCCGTGCTCAGGGCTGAAAAAGCGCATCACGGTCGCCGCCCCGGACTGCCCGAGCACCAGCGCGGCAGAACGGCCTGTCTGATCCTGAGCGGCGCTGTTGGTTAAAACGCCCAGCCGTTTTCCTTTGATCTCTTCGAAATCATTGCGAACAAGGGCATCAAGGCCCGTATGCGCATTCGCACTGTTTTTATAAAAAAGAGAAGCGACTTTTGAATAAAACGTACGGCGCAGCGCACCATTGTTTCTGTGGGACACATCAGGATGACAGGTATTGCTCAGGAGCACCGCATATACTCCTGTGCTTCTGTCCATCCACATACTCGTACCTGTCCAGCCTGTATGCCCGAAGGCCGTTCGGGACGGAAGATATCCATTGGCACCACTGGTCCAGGGATCAATCCACCATCCCAGACCCTGCCAGGGATAACCGGGCACCTGACCCTCCCGTGTGATATCTGTAAGCGTTGCTTCAGACAGAATTTTTCCGGAGAGCAGCGCCTGACAAAACAATTCCAGATCGGCCGCCGTACTGAACAGCCCGGCATGCCCGGAAACACCGCCCATAGCAAAGGCGTTCTGATCATGCACTTCTCCGCGGATCAGCCGCTTTCTCCAGGAACACTTTTCCGTAGGAGCGCAACGTTCTTTGAAAGACGGTGCCGGTTTAAAAAACGTGTTCACCATTTTCAGCGGTTGAAAAATCTGTTCACGACAAAACACATCAAAAGACTCATGAGTGATTTCTTCAATGACACGGGTCAGCAGGATAAAGCCGAGATCAGAATATACCCGGGTGCCCCGCTGATCCCGGGATGCCGCCAGACGGGCGATAGCGTCCGTGTAAGCGAGCGGTCCGCTGAGCTCTGTGTAAAATGCTTTCCAGCTCACCAGCCCGGCCGTATGCGTCAGGACCTGGCGGATCGACACTTTATCCAGATTTGCCAGAGGAAGATAACGGTAGAGAGCATCATCCAGATCCAGCTGGGCTTGTTCACGCAACAGGAGCACACTGGTCGTAGTGGCAATCACTTTTGTCAATGATGCCAGATCATAAATCGTTTCCGTGTCGGCACGTTCTTTTTCAGGAACGAGCGCACGGAAGCCGGTTGCCCCTTTAAAAATAGTCCGGCCGTTTTCACCCACACAGGCAACGGCACCGGGGGCCTGTGCATCGGCAACAGCGCGCGAAAGAGCGGACATCAAATAATCGTGTGGCTGCATGCTGGATTTCCATTTTAAAAACAGGTCTGAAATTGCTGCGATTATAAGCCGGTCGGATCGTTAAAAAAAAATAGCGCCTCTTCCGATTCTTTTTTAAAGGATGAGAAGGGGCGCTTATAACAATCAGGTTCGACGCCGTGCTTTTGGCACTGCATCTACATGGCTATTTTTTCGCCGGCGCTTTTTTCACGACTGCTTTCTTGGCTGCGGGCTTCGCTGCCGGTTTCGCGGCTGCTTTCTTGACTGCCGGTTTTGCTGCCGGTTTCGCGGCTGCTTTCTTGACTACCGGTTTTGCTGCCGGTTTTGCTGCCGGTTTCGCGGCTGCTTTCTTGACTGCCGGTTTTGCTGCAGGCTTTGCGGCTGCTTTCTTGACTGCAGGTTTCGCGGCTGGCTTCGCCGCAGCTTTTTCTGCAACTTTTGCCGCAGGCTTTGCAGCCGCTTTCTTCACGGCCGCTTTCTTGGCAGGGGCTTTTTTCTCAGAGGCTTTCTTTTCGACCATTTGGCTTCTCCTTCTTGTTAAGCCTTAGTGAACAGTATGCCGGCTGTACAACCACATGGTGCAAGCCGGGATTGCGACCCATGCACATATGAAATCGCAACCTGTAACAGATCACACTCTGTTAACGCCCAATTCAAATAATCAGCAGAAAGCTATCTACTGATTGCCCTTATTATCATCATATTTTATGTCCTATTTCAAATCCATAAGTTTCTTATTTATCATGGAAATAGTTACTGACTAAAAACCGACCATTGCGCATTTTTAAAAGAACCTTTTTCGGAATCTCGTCTTCTTCTCCATATTTATTTGTTTAGTTGTACCAAACTTGGAGCAGAAAAAACAACTTTTATTCCTCTGCTCAAAAGAAAACTGGCAAGCAGACTATGAATCCCGTGAAATAGATTATTCTCGTGAATTTTATTCTTTCTGTGTTTTATGAAAAGATAAAAGACAGGTGTTCACAAGAGTCTGCTTTTAACTCTCAAGGTTTGGCAGCCATCGAATCTGATAAGCCCGGGAGCCAGCCTCGCCAGGACGGCCCAGGAGGGTCAGAACGGTGCCGGATTGCATTACTCCGAATTTCGGAAAATAGGAACACATCTCCAATTGTGAAGATTCTATATATTCTATATTTCGGATCGTTAGCAAAACACGCACTTTGTCACGAATAATCAGCAGCTCACGGTCGGGCTCGTGCCAGTGCACTGTGCAGGCAGGATGAAAATGAATATGCGATATCGGCGAACCGTCAAGGCAGTCCGGGCTCAAATAGTCGCATATTTCCCAGCATACGGATTGGGCATCAAATTCTATTCGACGGTGATATACCCCGCCCTGATAGTACTTTACCGCTCCCGCGAAGCGGCAGCCTTTTTCCGTTTTTTGTAATGATGCAGGAAGTGCCTCAGCACGCCGTGCCATACGAAAGTTCGACCAATGTTCCGCCTGCTCTCTGCCTTCGGGAGTCAGAACATTGTGCGCCGAAGTGCTCCTGCAATGGGCACGGTAAGGACTCTCGGCGTAGCCGTGCGTTCCGGTGTCCACGATAATGCGCTTACCGCTCAGGCTTAACTCGTAGGAGAGCATATCCCCGTGACTGTGCGCAGCCTGATGAGCAGGAGAAGGCGCCGCTGTTTTTACAATCATGACAGACCCGGCACAAAAGTCACCGAGCAGAAAATAACCGGAAGCCGGGCAGGCGAGACTGCAGTCGGTACGCTGTATATCGACAGTGCAGGCAGTGTCCGTTAAAACGTCCGCACAGGCACACAACACCTGAGGAAGGGGAGACTCATTCAGCGAGGCATCTCCGAAGAGCGGTATGTCGCCGTCAGGATGGCAGAGCACCCTTGTAAAGGAAGCCATTTTCCTGATGGCGGAAACAAGAAAAGAAGGTGCTTCTTGCAGCAGGCTCAGAACGATCAGGCTGTCCCACAGAAGTTCATTATGATAGAGAAGACTTCGCTCAACATGCCCGCCGTCCGGAAGGATTTGCTTTTCCAACTCTGCCTTCAGCAGCGCCGTTCCGTACCGGCAGATACGGCTGTCTTCCAGCAGACTCCCGGCAAGCGTCAGAGCCAGGGCATTTTTCAGCAGATGATTTCCCTGCAGATCATGTTCCGCTGTATGGTAAAGCCAACGTGCCTGCTGTGCGTAGGATTGAATGATATCCTTATCTTTGATGTGATAAACAGCCAGGAGGACCGGCCAGGAAATCAGACGCTCTGAAAGGGGCCAGCCGTCCCATCCTACTCCCCTGCCGGGCGGATTGTGTCTTATCCAGTTGTGCATCCAGACAAGTACCCGGTCACGGTCTCCCAGATGCGGCGTCAGCAGCGGAGCCATGGAAAATTCCCGCGCTCCCCGAAAACCGTGAAGGTGATACAGCCAGAGTTTCGGAAGGTCCTGCCGCTGCCAGAGAAGCACTTCGTCCTCTTGAAAAGTACGGTTCAAATAATGAAACTGAAATTTACGAAGGGCATCCAGTGAAATGCGTTCTGTCGCCCCTTTTTCGGCAGCAGTGGAAAGCAGCGTCCGCAATGTATCCGGATACACAGGGTCGAACCATGCTTTCCGGAAGGGACATAAAAGCGAAAATCGTGCACGGCCGCGACGCAGAGGACGAAACAGACGAAAGACAATCTGTCTCCAGGATAGGAAATGAAGGCTGTGCCAGTAAAGCCGCCAGTCGACAGTAGTCACTGTTTTTTCCTCTTCAGTGCAGCCACGGTACGCATCAGGTTTCGGGCAGTCTGTTCCAAATGAGCGGCAGCTGTGCGCAGCGCTTCTTTTTCTTCCATGGGGAAGGGCGCAATGGGAAAGACGGCTGTGACTCCTGCATCGTACAGTGTCTGCAAATCACCGCTTATTTTTCCGGCAAGTACAAACAAAGGAACACCATGCCGGCGGGCAACGCCTGCAACACCGGATAGCACTTTGCCCTGAGTGGACTGCCCATCTACACGCCCTTCACCGGAAATAATAGCAGCTGCATCAGCACAGTGTTCTTCAAAATCTCCATAGGCGGATAATACAAGGTCTATCCCTGAACGAAGTGCCGCACCGGCAAACGCGGCAAGACCGGCGCCAAGTCCTCCCGCCGCTCCGGCACCGGGAAGCATCGGGTGAAAAGGCGGACAGGCCGCTTCCAGCAGAAACCCGTAATGCCTGAGCGCTGCATCTAACACAGCAACCTGTTCGGCATCAGCGCCTTTCTGAGGGCCGTATACGACGGAAGCCCCTCTTGCACCGCACAACGGGCTCGTCACATCGCAGGCACCTATGACCTCCGTGCTCTTCAGGCGCGGATCAAGCCGGGAACAGTCGATAACAGCCAGAGAGGCCAGGGCAGCGCCGCCCCAAGAAAGTTCCTCTCCCTCATGATTTTTTAAGGACACACCGAGCGCCTGTGCCATTCCTGCACCGCCGTCATTGGTGGCACTGCCGCCGAGACCGACTATAAGCCTGCGTGCACCGGCGTCCAGGGCGCTCCGCATTAATTCACCGACACCGTATGTTGTAGTAAAAAGAGGATTTCTTTTTTCCGGATCGATCAGGTGAATTCCGGCAGCCTGTGCCATTTCGATCACTGCAGTTTTTCCGTCTGACAGCAAAGCGAAAGATGCTCTGACTTTTTCGCCGAGCGGTCCGCTAACACTCTTTTCATGAATAGATCCACCAGCGGCATGTACCAGCACCTGCAGCAATCCTTCGCCGCCATCAGCTAGAGGACGACGAATTATATCTTCAGAAGAAGCACCGCCAGACAGCAGCCCCCGGGCTATGGCGTCTGTCACGCTGAAAACATCCAGGCACTCTTTAAAGGAATCAGGTGCGATCAGAATCTTCAAAAGAACTGCACTCCATCTCTTATGGTTTACAACACGTCCTTATTATTCGGCAAGATCTCCTGTCCGGTCAAGATTTTACAGGCGCCCACTCCTAATTTTTTCAGATGCCCGAAAAAAGATCCGCTCCGTTTCCCCAGGAAGGGAAGTCACGGAGCGGACCCGTTTTTTCACAAAACAGCAGGCAGTTAACTAGTTTCTCTTCGTATAGGCGTAGGCACTCAAAACAAGCGCACTCAGAGAAATGAGCAGCAAATCAGCCAGCACTTTCTTCACGTCATCAAGAAGAAGATTCTTGTTTGCCTTGCCGCCTGATCGGCATCCAAAGCATCCGCCTGAAGTGTCGTCATCTTTTTCTCCTTCAAGCGCTTCGCCTTCGACAGCTTCACCTTCTACAGGTTCCACTTCGCCTTCGACAGCTTCACCTTCTACAGGTTCCACTTCGCCTTCGACGGGTTCGCCTTCGACAGGCTCTCCTTCTACAGGCTCGCCTTCTACAGGCTCGCCTTCTGCAGCTTCGCCTTCTGCAGGTTCGCCTTCTACAGCTTCGCCTTCTGCAGGTTCGCCTTCTACAGCTTCGCCTTCAACAGCTTCGCCTTCGACGGGTTCACCTTCAACAGCTTCGCCTTCGACGGGTTCACCTTCAACAGCTTCGCCTTCGACAGCTTCGCCTTCAACAGGTTCGCCTTCGACTTCACCTTCGACTTCACCTTCTACAGGTTCTACTTCACCTTCGACGACTTCACCTTCTACGACTTCACCTTCGACGGGTTCGCCTTCTACTGGTTCACCTTCTACAGGCATCTCACCTTCTACTGGTTCACCTTCAACAGCTTCGCCTTCTACTGGTTCACCTTCAACAGCTTCACCTTCTACTGGTTCACCTTCTACTGGTTCACCTTCTACAGGCTCTCCTTCTACAGGCTCTCCTTCTACAGGTTCACCTTCTACTGGTTCACCTTCTACTGGTTCACCTTCTACAGGCTCTCCTTCTACAGGCTCTCCTTCTACAGGCTCGCCTTCTACAGGCTCGCCTTCTACAGGAGTCTCGCCTTCGACTTCACCTTCGATGGGCTCACCTTCGGGTTCACCTTCCGCAGGCACAACAGGGGGCAGAACAACAACCGTCATGATACGCGCTTCACTGATGTTTTCTGCGTTATCCTTTGCAGTAAAAGCAACAGCCGTTTCGCCTGCACTTAAAAGAGTACCCGCAGGGGGATTTTGCAAGACAATCAATTCTTCCTGTGCGGTGCACGCATCCAGAGCTTCGACCTGCTCTCTCAGGTCGGGCAGCGCAATGAGACCTGTTTCTGCTGCCTGCAGCACAGGAAGTTCTTCGAAAAGAAATTCCACGCGGGGCGGCGTTAAATCTGTCACCTGGAAAAAGGCGGTACAATAACTGGTATTGCCGCTTTCATCGGTACAGGAAACAGTAATGGTGTGTACGCCGAGACCAGAAGCAGCACCGGATGCCGGCTCCTGAGCCCACACTAGTTTGTCTGCGGAAGACCGGTCATCAACAGCCTGCAGTCCTTCCAGAAAATCGGGCACCAATGCACTGCAATTTTCGTCAGCAGCTGCATTCTGATCATCGGCACACAGAAGAATTTGGGGCGGCGTCGTATCAGGCGAGACGATTTCCACGGTTGTTGAGGCATGCAGTACAGCCGAATTTCCTGAATCAAACAACAGATCCATCGACACAGCCAGTTCATAAAGTCCGGCATCAGATTCCTGAGCCGATTCGATTTCAAGAAGCGCCCCTTCATATTCATTAAGAAGTACGCCATCTTTAAACCATTCGTAACTTAAAGGAACAGCTCCCTCCGACACCCGCGCCTCCAGCAGAATAGGATCGCCAATATCGTAAAGTCCGCCTCCATACAGTTCAAGAAGTCCAAGCGTATCCCCGGGAGTCAATGCTGCGCGTACGTAGCTTTCCGGATCGTAAGCGAGCGAGTCTACACACCATTCATAGGTTTTGCGGTTGCTGATTCCATCTCCGTTGGCATCCCCTTCCGGGCCGAGTTCAGGCACAGAAAGCATGAGGCTTTTTATGCCTCCCGGGATAGGCTGCATCCCGATCCCTTTCAGAAAGAGGAGAATTTCGTCCATCGACTCATAGGTCTGATCATCACCGAGGGTGGCGAAACCCGCAAGCACCATGGCCAGGGCACCGGGAAGGTGCGGCGCCAGAAGATTCACCATATTGCGGATATCAACATCGCTCCCGGGTGCCCGGTATAAAGACAGCGCCTCAATCATAATTTCTTTTGCCTCAAAAAAATTATGCTGGAAAGCCGCAACTGTTTCTTCATGGAGAGGCTGCTCTGGGTCATTGAGGATTTCAGCCAGCAGACCAAGCTCAAAAGAGCCGTCGGGTATGCCGTTTGCGGTAAAAGGCACGTCGGCGGTTCTGTCTACAGGACCGTTAATATCACAGAAAATACAGGAGATAAGCTCCATAAACTCCTGTAGCTGTGGATCCAGCTGATTCGCAATGGCGGGCAATGAACAATAGGTGGTGTCCAGATATCCACAGAAATTATAGCCTTCTGTCGGCCAGCTGAGTACAGGCCCGCCTAATTTCAGAATATCAAAGAGCGGCAAAGGGGCATAAGGGGCACCACCGCTATTCATGAGCCGGCAGCCGTTTCCTTCGGGACCGGGAATAGGCTCGGGCGAATACGTAACAGTAAGCGGATTTGTCTTACCTTTGGCTATCCGTACGTTAGATGTTGGCGTAGGATACCACCCCTCCAACTGAATGAATTCTATAGTTTGCGCACCTTTAGGGACCCCGTCTTCGATAAATCCGCTTTCGTGCCATTGATCGGTACCAACCCGGCGCCACATCGCCCCGGCGGCTACCGCTTCCGGTGGCGTAAGTTTAACTTTGAGAGAGCCTGTTTCCTCCTGCCCGTAAGCAGGCTGAAAAACCGCTATGAGGAGAGACAAAACAACGATTATTTTTTGCATGAGTGATCATCTTCCCTTAAAGATACCATGGCACAGAGCTATTTAAGTGCAGCTTACAGATAAAACAATTCTCACGGTGAATATTAATCCTGCCTTTTGACCTGTTGCTGAGATAGAAAAGGTATCGTTACGTTTTCAAAATAAAACGAAACGCTGCAATTTTCCTTCGCAAACATCAAAATGCGCGCCAGACAAAATATGCAGGAACTCTTCGTTCTTTGTTCTTAAAAATTTAAATAAAAGCGGCCAGCCGCTTTAAAACGACTGGCCGCGAAGATACATCACCGGAAAGGATTAGATGTCAATAGGAGGCCAAACCGGTCCGCCCATCAGGATACTTCCGATCCAAAGAGCAAGCAGCGTCAGCCCGCCGAGCAGGACAGAACCAAGGCCGACTTCGAAGCCGCCGCAACCGCAGCCTTCGTCTTCACCTTCGCCTTCACCTTCAACAGGTGTCTCGCCTTCAACAGGGGTTTCGCCTTCAGTTACTTCGCCTTCGACAGGTTCACCTTCGACGGGTTCGCCTTCAACAGGTTCGCCTTCGACGGGTTCGCCTTCAACAGGTTCGCCTTCGACAGGTTCGCCTTCGGCAGGTTCGCCTTCGCCAGGCTCGCCTTCAACAGGTTCGCCTTCAACAGGCTCGCCTTCAACAGGTTCGCCTTCGACGGGTTCGCCTTCGACGGGTTCGCCTTCGACAGGTTCGCCTTCGACGGGTTCGCCTTCGACGGGTTCGCCTTCAACAGGTTCGCCTTCGACAGGTTCACCTTCAACAGGTTCACCTTCGACAGGTTCGCCTTCGACAGGCTCGCCTTCGACAGGTTCGCCTTCGACAGGTTCGCCTTCGACAGGCTCGCCTTCGACAGGTTCGCCTTCGACTTCACCCTCAACAACTGCGGGAATGAAGAGGGGTTTCACATAACCCCAGATTGCTTCGATATCTCCGCCAAAACGATCAACCAGATCTGCAAGGGTTTCACCTGCCTCACCCCACTGAGAGTCGGGATTGAGGGCATCAATCGTATCAAAGTCTTCGCCCAGTTTGGGCATATCGTCTGCGCTGAGCGTCACTGTGTCGCGAAGAGCGCCGATGGCTGCTGCCAGAGCGGGGTCACAGCTGAAAAGTGCTGCCAGCGCATCAAAGTCGAGGTTTTCAAGATCCAGTCCACGAATCACACGCTTGTACCAGACATTGTTTTCAGCATGGTTTACCCAAGCTTCATTGCCCATACCCAGAATAGCGGCACCCAGGTAGGCGGCGGGATCGTTATCAAGAGCAAGGACAGCAATGTCGATATGACCGGCTGCATCGCGCTCCATTACAGCGTTTCCGGAGCGGACCAGGAAATTTGCAAGAATCTTGTAGGTCAACCCGTCCCAGGATGCCGGTACGGCACCGCCAAGAAATACGCCGGAGTCAAGGGCCGTTGCCAGTTCGGCAGGAGTGGCCGCAAGCATGCATTCACCCAGTGCCTTCACCAGGGGAGCAAGATCTTTTGTGGTCTGCAGATGATCGCGACCCTTTTCCTGCAGCGTACGCGCAAGGTTCAGGTTCAGATCAAAGGCATCGTGTAAAGCGGCCAGGTTGATGCCGCCATATTGATGCACCAGGCTCGGGTCGAGGCATAGAATCTTGGCAAGGAGAGCAAACTGGATGGAATCAAGAATGCCGTCTTCGTTGGCATCCCAGTTTTTGTACACATGGTACTCTACCAGCTCGTTTTCGGTATCAAGCTGCCGGATGGCATCGGCAATCGCTTTGCCACCTGTCCGGAAAATGAGTTTTCCGCCGGGATAGAATTCCGGGCACTCGGGGACGTCGACTTCTTCTTCGCCTTCAACTTCGCCTTCAACTTCGCCCTCGACTTCGCCTTCAACTTCGCCTTCAACTTCACCCTCAACTTCGCCTTCAACTTCACCCTCAACTTCGCCTTCAGCGGGAAGATAGAGGTCTTCTTCAACCAGGTCAAAAATTGCGTCTATATCGCCACCGAGGTCTGCAAGCAGTTCGGCAAGTGTTTTTCCGCCGTCAATAATCGCACCAGGATCAAGGGCTGCAACAGCATCGAGGTCAATTCCCCAATCGGGGATGCTGTCGACATCAACAGTAGAACCGGCGACCTCGCTTTTAATGGCATCACGCAGCGCATCGGGAAGACCGAATTTCACCGCGAGGTAATCCCAGTCCAGATTTTTCAGCACAAGCCCGCGCAGAACGCGCTTACCCCAGGAACTGTTGAGAACATCGTCAACAATGGAGCCGTCGCCCAGTGCGAAAGCGGCCGCACCCAGGTACGCTGCAGCGTCACTGTCAAAGGCGTTTTGTGCTGCTGTAAAGTTTCCGTGCGAATCGTGGTATTTGGTACCATCGCCGGCTTTGAAAAGGAAATTTGCCAGGTCGCTATACCGCAGCCCTGCCCATTCGGCCGGAACCGTTCCTTTGGTCAGGAATGCATCATCTTCAATCAGCTCAACGATTTTTGCAGCATTAGCAGGCAGGCGCATCAAATTCGCAACGTCAATGGACGGCTGTGCCAGGTTTTTGGCGATATCAATATTCGCCACCGCCAGAGCACGCAGCTCCTGATAGGTGTTCAAATTAAGCGCAAAGACATCACGCACCGCAGCCAGATCAATGGTAGGATGCAGATACTGCGGCGGAATGCAAAGCAGGTGCGCCAGCAGGCGGAACTGCGCTTTGTCAGCAACACCGTCTTCATTCAGATCCCAGGCGGCATAGGTATGATATTGCGGATAGTCACCATTAACGTCGATAAAAGCAATAGCGTCGGCAATAGCGGCACCGCCCACGTCAAAAATGGTGGTTTCGGGGGTGACAAAAAATTCAGGGCAGGCGTTTTCCCCGACGGACACAAAAAGAACCGTGCCGTCACCAGGATAAAGCATAGTACCAGGCGCCACTGTCTGGGAAATGACATAGCCCGGATCTACGGTATCACTGAAAGTGGGAACACCGTCGGTCACGATAAGACCGAGCGCACTGATGGCAGCCAGCGCATCTTCAAATTTCTCGCCCACTACATTGGGCATATAAACAGGATAAATAACCATCGCCTCCATCTCGTCGGCAACAATCACTTCATCCCCGCTGGCATCGGCAAGCATATCCGCAAGCGTTGTACCGCCTTCGTCCCAGACGGAATCGGCTTGAATTTCTTCAAGCGTTTCAAAATCAACGCCGTATTCAGGAACATCGGCTTCGTCAACGGTAACCGTATCGACGGCATCCTGTATATCCGTAACTTCACCCGCATCCAGAGCAAAAAGGGCTTCCAGATACGCCCAGTCCAGATCGAGGAGCGCCAGTGCACGCAGGGCGCGATCACCCCACACGGAGCCAAGGACTCTGTCTACATAGGTATCATCACCCAGTCCGAGAACAGCAGCGCCCAGGAAAGCAGCACCGTCGGAGGTGAGAGCGAGGCGCATGGTCTCAATATTGCCCTTGCTCTCGTGCCACACATAGCCATCGCCTGCCTTGTAAATCATGTTTGCCAGGGCACTGTATTTTTTACCCGCCCAATTGGCAGGAACAGCAGCACTCAAAAAGGCAGCGTCCTCTATCGGCTGATTCAATTCCGGCTTTCCGGAATCCAACATCTGTTTGCCAAGCGACTTGGCAAGAGGTGCCAGAACAGACGCAGCAGCCAGATTCGCTTCCGCCTTGTTCATCAAATCCTGATAAACGACAAGATTGGCATCAAAGGTGTCTTTTACCGCCTGAATATCAATGAAGGGATGCTTGGCGCCATCAGGCAGGCACAGCAATTCGGTGAGCAGCATCAGCTGATCGTTATCGCTCACACCGTCTTCATTCAGGTCCCAGGTACTGAAATTGTGAAACTGGGCGAACTTTCCGCCTGTGTCAACGCTCGCAAGTGCATCAGCGATAGCGGCACCGGCAACGCACATCTTCGGATTGCCCAGGTCGTCCTTGTAGATGCAGGTCTGACCAACGGCAACACCTGCCGTCAGGCCTAAGACAAGCACTGTTAAAACGCACGTATTCATCCATTTCCGCAACATAAATGTTTCTCCTTGTTTCTTCGTTCGTCTGGGTCGGGTGCCAGTCTGCCCCGCAACCCACCCACGGTCAGTGGAACGTTTTCACTTCCTACACCAGTTAACTACAATACCTTACCACTTAATTATTGTAACTTTAGTACAAACAACCTGCGTATGTCAACTATTTCTCGCCTTTTAAGAAACTTTTTTCTGAACCCGCATTCCTCCTGCAACAAAAAGCACTGCAAATAACAAACCCAGCGCTATAAGGCTTGCGGCAGGCATGGGAACAAGATCAATACGGACATAAACCTCCGCAGCGACCAGTTTACGGACAGAGGGATAACCGGGCAGAGCGACTTCCACTTCCACACGATAGGAGCCGCGCCGCTCCGAGTCCACACTCAGAATAACCAGCTGAGGATCCGTTGTGCTGATGCCCGGCAGCGGACCATCCGCCCAGGTCCAGTTGTAGGAAAGCACCGTGGCACCGCCCGAAACGACCGCATTCAGACGCAGGTCTTCGCCTGAGGCAAGCTCGCGGCGGCCGACAATGGACACAACCGGCTTAATCACCTGAATGGCAGGGGCGGAAGCTGAAACCTGGACACGTCCGACAACATTGGCGACCCCCGCCTCGACTATGACCGTATAACTGCCGCCGTCGGCTGCTGCCAGACTCGGTATGCTCAATTCGGCACCGGTTTCACCAGGCAGGGCTACGCCGTTTCTGAGCCAGGCATAAGAGACAGGCGTCAGTTCAGGGCTGCAAACGGCAGTGAACTGAACGCTTTCCCCGGCAAAGAAGCTCGTGCGCACCGGATCAGCGGTGACGGTCACAGTTCCGGGCTCAGTATCGGCGTTAACCGCCATCTCCATATTTTCTGCCAGCCCCATGGCAAACACGGTGTAGACCGACCCGGCGTTTAGCACGATTTGCTCTTGAGGAAGTGCTTTGTTGCTCTTATCGCCGGTTGTGAAACCCAGCGTGTAAATGCCGGGCACCACCTCCGTGTAGCCGGTAACATTTTTAAAGGCTATGTCAGAGAAAAGTGGAGCCGCCGCAGCACCATTCACCTGCCCGGTTAAGGTAAGCGGCTCTGCATCGGGGCTTGCGTTCAGGAAGCGGATGCGTGCGTGGCCTGTCCGGGACATCTCGAGATCATCCCCGACCATCAGAAACTCAGGGTTGATCGCCCGATTCAGCACCACCAGCGTGCTGGTATTGTCCAGATCAAAACTGTCGGACAAAAGCGGAAGCAGGCAGTCACCGCCCTGATGAATCAGACCGAATTCATATTGAAAATCAGGCTGCCAGGCAGAGGCGGCTTCATAGCCGGAAATATCTTTGAAGGCAAGATCTCCAATGAAAGTAGCAGCGTCCTGGCAAATAGCGATCGCTCCCAGATCCGGGCTGGCATGAACGACTCTGACCGGCATGGTAAAGGGCAGCAAATCATCCAGCACTGAGGCAATGAGATCTTCAATATCGCCCATCAGGTACACGTCATCATAAAAGATGCCGTTCCATTCGTAGTACGAAACATCCTCATCCGGATCCGGGACGAAATCATCAGGGACGTCCAGGGCGGAAAAGGCATCGCCAAAGACTGCTGCCTGCCCCGCATTTAACCCGCACAAAGCAAAAAGATCAATCAGAAAATCCCAGTCCAGAGTCGTCAGAAGAAGTCCTGATTGCAGAGAACTGAAGCTTGCTACGCCAAAAAGCTCCGTCAGCAACGGCCCCATCGCTGCTGCCACAAAAGCCGCTGTCAAATCGTTTACGAGAGTCGTGCGCAAAAGAGATGTGGGGCTTCCATAAAGTCCTTTAAGAATCAGATACTCTATATCGGCACCCAGTTCGTAAAGCGTGTCCGCCAATTCACCGTAGGTTTTCCCTTCCCACAGTTCCGGGATAACCTGATCCAGAAAAACGCCCAGATCAAGAGGACTGTTACGATACCCGCAGCTGTTGACCGCTATTCTTAACTGATGCCCGACAGCTTTCGCCTGATGCGCCAAAGCAACGATATCAGCCTCGTTGTCAAAGACAACATCAACGAGATTCCAATACAGGGCAAGATTGGCATCAAAGCCCTCTTTCATGGCCGCCACATCAAGGAGCGGATGCTGCACACCTTCGGGCAAGCAAAGAAGCGTTGTTAAAAGTTCAAATTGGTCTTTATCCGGTATGCCGTCCGAGTTGATATCCCAGGTCGCATAAGGACCTTGAAACATTGCAGGGACATTGTTGATGCCCATACTGGGAAGCATTGCCATCGCCGCAGCAACGGCTTCCCCCCCGCCATTCAGATTTGACTCTCCGAACTCATTCCGGAATTCGCAATCCTGCGCTGACGCAGAAAAAACCAATCCTGTCAATACACAAGTAAACAACGCAACAAACTGGACGTTTCTCACCAGACTATCTTCCTCGGGATTATTATCCACTTTAGGCTACCAAACAGCCGAATCCCATGCTGATAGGTTTTTAACTCAATCTTGTAAGATTATACCATAATCAATTAAAATTTGCAAGCCAAACCAACAAGTTTTGATCGATGTTCTCTTAATAAAACTACTAAACAACAGGGGCTACTTCTTAAAAAGCGCCCGGGTAGGCTGCAAATAAATGGGGAATAGTGAAATTACTATAATTCCCGCCATAACAATCAGTAATATGCTGGCGCTGCTGTAAAGGGGAACGGGCCAGGAAACCTCCACCTCCGTGTTTAATTCAAAAAGATGAATATCACTTTTTTTATCACCCAAAAGAACCCGTGCCTGGAATCGAAGGGTATAAACGCCACTATCCGTCACGTCAAGTGATGAAATTATGAAATTCCTCTCCGACTGATCGGGAACTACCTTGCCGTTTATGCTCCAGGTAAAACCATGATCGCCATCTACAAACTCAAGCAGGGGCGCCTCATGCTCCAGAGTCAGCATTAAAGAATCCCCCACGAGAAAAGCACCGCCGCCCTTTACTTCTGCAAGCCGGATCTGCTCATCGGGATCAGCTGCAAGAAGCGCAAAGTCCGCACAGTCCAGCCCCTTATGCTCAACATAATAGTAATAAGCCTCCCGGTTTGTAAACCCGTCTCCGTTGGCGTCCCCATCCAGGTTTAACGCGGGGACTCCGGACATAATCGCTTTAATCCCGCCCGGCACGGGCGTCATGCCCAGCATAGAAAGGGTATTCAACAGTTCGTCCATTGCATCAAAAGTCTGCTCATCCCCCAGAAGAGCAAAAGCAGCGACAATGCATGACAGAGCACTGGTCAGGTGCGGTGCAAGCATCTTTACGATCGGCCGCAGATCTCCTTTACCCGGCACATTACTCAAAGCGGCAATCAGCAGTTCTTTCGCTTCGAAAACATTCGCCTGAAACTCCTGCGTCGCCTCGGCATAAAGCGGGTGACCCGGATTATTCAGCACGGCAGCAACAACAGCAAGTTCACAGGGCCCGTCCAGAAAGCCGTTTCCGGTAAAAGGTATTTCTTCCGCCGGATTCAACGGCCCGTTCAAATCACAGGAGATGCATTGCAGGATATCTGCAAACTCGGCAATGCGCGGATCCACATTTGCCTGCACCAGCGGCGCAAGCGAGCAGTATGCCGTATCGAAATAGGCACAGAAATCATAGGTGCCTGCCGGCCATTTTGTAATGGCGCCGCCCGGGATGCTGATATTGATTGAGGGTTGAGGTGCATAAGGCGTGGTACCGGATCCCATCGGTGCGCAGCCTTCAAAGTCGGGTCCGGGCACCGGTTCATGGGCATATGCTGCAGCGCAGAGACCCGCCAAAACAACGAAACTACAGGTTATGCGCAAGAAAACCATAAGAAAGCCCTCTCCTTTTAACAAGGTGATTCAACCAGTGAAACTATAATAGTTATGAAAGGCAAAAACTGCCGGTAAAAAAAAACTACATGGCTTCTTTCACGTCACTGATTATATTATACATTATACACACGAAAGGTGTTATTTATTCACGGAACACTTAAATTTTGAACTTGATAATGAGCGGACGTAAAGCAGTCGGCGCTCCCCTGCAGGCAGTAGAAACCGGGTCTGTTGAACCTGATACGGACTTGTGAGTAGACTATAGGGCACATGCATTGATTGACGTGTCCCGAGTTTTTGCAATTGCCTAAATGAACGCCCCAGTGGGGTATGAGGATACACCCTATGAATCGATCATCCGGTCAGAAGCCCCAGTCCGGCGGCACACCGTCGCAGCCTAAAAAAGCAGAAAAAGAAGCGGGCCTGTTCTCAAAAATAGGAAACCGTTTTAACACAGCGCTTCAAAACAGTCGCAGCGAAGAAGCGACTCAGCCCGCAGCGGGCCGGCCTGTCCCGGCAAGCGCACCGGCACCGGCGTCCGCCGCTCAGGCATCAGTCAGAAAACCTTCAGAAGAAACAGCTTCCATCCGTACAAAAGGAAACGTGGCATCTATGAAAATGTATATCCCCGAAGGTACAGTAGTGCAGGGCTCAATCAAGGGAAAAACAGAAACAGAAATTCACGGGCGCATTGAAGGCGACGTTTCCGTTGAGGCGTCTCTGTATCTCGGTAAAAATGCGGTGATTACCGGAAATGTTCATGCCGCATCCTGTCAGGTGGACGGCAAAGTTGAAGGCAGCATGAACTGCACGGATGAGCTGGTTCTCAGTGCGGGCAGTGCTCTTGCCGCTGATGCCTCAGCCGGAAAGCAGGTACGTATTTCCGGAAAAATTGAAGGCAACGTAACGACCCCCGGCACGTTGCGCATCGAAGCGGGCGGCGTTGTTAACGGAGATGTTCAGGCGCGCGTTTTCTCCATGAGTGAGGGTGCCGTGCTGAACGGTCGCTGCACCATGCGTACCGCACAGCAGGAAACGCTCTTTAAGGAAACGGAAAAACCGAATAAAGGCTAAGCACAACCATGTTCTTTTTTCACCCTGCAGATCTGTTGATGATCCCGGCAATTTTGCTTTCACTGTGGGCACAGATGCGTGTGAAAGGCGCCTACGCCAAATACGCCGCTGTGCGGACACAATCGGGGCTGACCGGAGCTGAAGTTGCTTCCCGTATCCTCAATGGCGCACGAATCGACAATGTCGCTATTGAACCGATCCCGGGCGAACTGACGGATCATTACGATTCTGAAAAGAAAAAGCTGCGCCTCTCCCAGAGCATCCACTCCGGCAACTCCATCGCCGCCGTGGGCATTGCGGCGCATGAAGCAGGGCACGCGCTTCAGGACGCACAGAACTACGGTCCTATGCGGCTGCGCCACAGTATTTATCCACTGGCATCGCTGGGAAGTTCTCTTGCTTTTCCGCTGATTTTTATCGGGCTTATTTTTAATTTTTCATTTGCAGGGGCACTGATTCAGGCCGGAATACTGCTGTACACGGCAGCGGTTGCCTTTACGCTGCTCACGTTGCCCGTTGAGTTTGATGCGAGCCGCCGTGCTGTTGCCATTCTTGCATCCACAGGGCAGTTTTCTCCGGACGAAATGAGAGGGGTTCGCAGGGTGCTGAGTGCAGCGGCACTTACCTATGTCGCTGCAGCGGCGGCTGCTGCCCTGCAGCTGCTTCGCCTGATTCTTATCGCACAAAGGCGCCGATGAACTTATCTGCAGGAAGCACGCCTATGGCATTGCGCTGTCTTATATTGTCCGCACTGCTGCTGGCGCTGCGCTGTCCCGCCGCTCCGCCCGAACAGGTCTTTACTGTCCGCATAAAAGCCTCTGTCGAAGGGGTGGGCCTTTCCGCACGCAAAGCGGCTCTGGAAAAAGCAGAGCGGGAAGCACTGGCCGAAGCGATAGAATCCATTATCGAATCAGCAGACCTGAGCCGCTATCGCGCCATGCTGGATGAAGCGCCCCGCTATATACGGCAGACCCGCGTCCTCCACACTGAAACAGTCGGGCAGAACACAGACCTTGAAGCAGATGTCGTTCTCTTTGAAAGACCGCTTCGGCACGATCTGGCAACGCTCATGCTGCCTCACCTTCCGCAAAAGCCTGCCATCCGTATCCTTTTTGCAGAATCAATCGCCGATGATTCTCCGGAGAGCGGACCTGTTTTTGAAGATGGTGAAAAAATCCTGCGCGAACGTTTTTCCGATTTCGGTTTCACGGTAAAAGGCATCCATGACCTCCTGGATCAATATGACATGGAGTTTCTCGCTCAAGTGACTGGGGGCGACAGGGAAAGCGGCGCTTCCTTTGCACGATCCTGTCTGGAAGAGGTGGTTATTGTGGGGGCTTCCCAGGTGTTTCAAGAAGCGGTCGCACCGGGCTCCAACATGCTGCGCAGCCGTGCGGAAACAACTTTGCGTGTTTTTTCAGGGCAGGACGGAAAACTGCAGGATACTTTATACGCCCAGGCCGTTGTACAAAGTGCCGATCCCGGTGAGGGCGCCCTTCAGGCTGTGCAGGACAGCTGTGCCAAACTTGCCGGTGAATGTATCGTCGCCGCCATCCTCAGCGGAAAAGGACAGCTGAACGGACAGCAGGTGATCGTCACCGTCGAACAGCCTCAGGAAGAAGAGCGTATTACCTTACTTCTTAATTTTCTCCAGACACTTGAAGGCGTGGAGCAGGCCACCTTGCTTTTCTATGCACCCGGCCAGGCACGCCTCCGCCTGCTCTACCCGGGCTCCATGGCATCCTTAGCCGACATGCTCACCGGTATCCGGCTGCAAGATAAACGGGCGGAAGTAACCCGATGTGTCGGCAGAGAACTGACGCTCAGCCTCTTCTGACCCCCGCTTCGCACAGGATATCTTTACGCTATCTGTTCTTTGCGACTCCGGCATGCCTTTCGCCAACGTACGTGAACCTGAACGCAGCACACTCCCTCAAAAAAAGACCGCAGGAATCCAGGGACTCCTGCGGTCGGAAATTACACGCTCAGTAAGGCATCAGCCTTCTTTTTTAGCAGTCAATTTTGTCTCGGGCCGCTCATATCCTTGTTCTGCATAATCCTGATACTTCGGCGGAATATCCGTCAGCGCATCTTTGGCAAGCCACCTGAGTTTTCCATCCATCAGGAGCTTCGCCACTTTGACATATTTCTTGTTGAAGTTGCACCGCGCCTGCTTGAAGTTGGCTTTGATCCGGCGGCGTGCTTCGCTGCAGAAGAGGTCAACCAGCGCCTGCGGTGTCTGATCTTCGGGATTTTCAGTCAGCAGTTTTTCCGCATAGGCAAGAGAAGCGCACATCACAAAAAGATCTGTGCCGATATCAACGAAGTTGCCGAGAATAATCTGCTCGTACTCCAGTTTGGGCCCGTAAAGCGCCATGGTATGGAAAATTTTCCGCGCCAGTTTTTTGCAGGTCCTGGAGGCAAATTTGAGGTGAGCACGGTTGGCGGCATTCAGTTTTTTAACATTGAAGTTTCTCTTTGCAGGCAGGTAAGTCGTCGGATACCAGGTGCTGTAGAAAGCGAGCAGCTTTGCCACCAGTTTGATGAGGCTGGGTCCGCCGGGCTTCCGTTTGAGAAT
>Ga0255345_1000637_pt1 | contig 56675 bp, 44 predicted proteins | sample wastewater_treat_6_FD_192415 | JGI IMG/M metagenome (GOLD analysis project Ga0255345, IMG submission 192415) | Wastewater microbial communities from Lulu Island WWTP, Vancouver, Canada - plant20 | ecosystem: Engineered > WWTP > Wastewater > Unclassified | place: Canada: Vancouver, British...
GGCAGTTCGCACTCGAGCGCCTCGAGCAGGGCCTCTTGGGTGCAGTGGTATTCCCAGCGCGACGCGCCCTCTGGCGTCAGGCATGCGCACCGGAGCAGGCCCGCGCGCCGGAGTGCATACAGCCGAGACTTTGCACAGTGCGCCAAGTCGGCCGCCTCGGCCAGGGTGAAGTACTGTTTACCGAATACCTCGATCATGGCCGCACCCTCCGGCCCCAGGCCTCGAGCACGCGCTGGCAAATAGAGCCAATGTGTTCCGGGTCCGAATTCTCTCCGGTGGTCCGGGGCGCGGAAAGGCCAGTTGGGGTCACAGGCCCCGCCCCTAAAGGCGGGGCTGTGCCCCCTGGCTTTCCTGCGAGTTCTGATTTATCGTCAGCAGTCCCTATATAGGGTCGGCGAAATTGGCGAAAATTTAAAGCCTTGGGACACAACACGTTGCGCGCCGATAACTGTTGACAAGTCCCTAAAATGGCTGGCGAAAATTTAAAGCCTTGGGACACAATGACTTGCGTGCTATTTTCGGTGCGTTTTTCGTGAATTTTCGCCAGCCTATCACCGCCCCTCTGGACGTGACTTGGCGATAAATAGCTAGAGCCTTGATTCTGTTGCACTTGCAGCGTTTTCATTGCGCCGCCGCCAGTTCTACGCGCGCCCGGCCCCGCGTGGTCGGTTCGAGCACAATTTCCTTCAGGAGCCCGGCCTGCAAGCCGTAGGCAACAGCCCCTTCCAGGTCGCGCCGGGATACAGCGCCCAGGACTTCGGCCAGCTTGTCGCGGATACCTCGGGCCGCTTTGCCCTGGCCTCGGATGATCTCGAATCTCGTCAGGTGAACGTCGGTATCGGCCAGGATGCCGGCCAGTACCTCGGCCAGGTCTCCCCGCCGTTGTGCGCCCGGATCGGCGTCCACTAAGACGCCGGCCGGGTTGCGTTCAAAGATTCGAGCGCCGCCTGTCCGCTCGCCGTAGGAATTTTTTGACACTGCAAAGCGCAGGAACCTGTGGCTGTCTTCGGGGTCGATGCCGAGCGCCTGCGCGCCTTCGCCTGGCCTTGCCAGATTGCCTATCCAACGCGCCGCCGCAGCCAGCGCACCAGAGCCTCGAGCCGCACCTTGCTCCAGGCTTAAAGCGCCGTGCTTGGATGTGTGGTGGCTCAGGAGCACGGCCGCGCCGGTGTCGGCCGCCAGCGCCTTCAGGTGTTCGGCCAGCTTCCCCATCACTGACGCATCGTTTTCGTTCGCGACCCCGAGCCAGGACACAAAGGGATCGACGATGATAAGCTCGTAGTTTGCGGCCTTCTTCCTGAGCGCCGTCCATGCGGGTGTGATATGCGTTGTGCCAGCGCCGTCTACCGTGAGAAGTGGGGATACGGCATCCACAAAATGCAGCCGGTCACGCGGTACCTTGACGCCGTATGCCGCCTCAAGCGCCTCGAGGCGCTTTCGAAGTACGGCAGCGTCATCTTCACCGGAGAGGAAAAGCACCCGACCGGCGCCGTTCGGCGTGAACGCGCTCAACAACTTCCGGCCACTGGCGAAGCTTGCCGCCGCGGTCAATGCGAGTGTGCTTTTACCGATGCCGGATTCTCCGACAAGCAAACTCAGCCGGCCGGGGTAGATGCCACACTTAAACAGAGGGTCGGGGACTTCGCCCGCGCCGTCAACGTCCGCCAGGGGGAGCGGGTCAGGGGGAGCGGGTGCATACGCGAATGGATCCAGGTCGCCGAACGCCGCCCGCGCGGCTTCCAAGTCGCCTCGCTCCGCAATCTCGCTTATAAGCCCGAGCCGGTTTGCGGCCTCGCTCTTGCCGAAGGCGAGCCACAACGCGCGCGCGTCAAGGTCAGGTGCGCATGAAGCGTAAGTGCCCAACCCTGCCAGCAGGGAGCCGGGCGCGTCTACCTTCGCGCTCGTGAGCTCGAGATACAGGCTTGTGGAGTCTACCGCGACGCCGCGCGAATGCAGGTCAATGACGGCCTGGGCTACCGGCCGGAGCTCGTCGGGGAAACATTCGGGGGGGATTGTGACGATTGCCTCGACACAATCGCGATTGGACTGGAACGCGCCGGCCAGTAGATGCCGTGCGCATACTTCGGTTTGTTCGGCACGCCGGGCGATTGATTCGCTTTCGTATGCTTTCTTGGAGGCCGGGGCCGCGAGTGGAGGCGCGTCCCCGGCGCGCGCAGGCGGGAAACCTGCGGAAGGTGAAAAGCTTGACTCCGCCGTTGAATACCCGTTTCCCATAACGTCCTCCACTGGCGCTGTGCGCGCCGTGGGTTTATGATTGCACGGGAAACGTGGCTGTCCTGTTGATGTCCTGTAGAAAAGTGGAGGGCAGTGCCGCGCGGTCAATACTGGCGCGAGTGGTCGTGCTCCGGGGATGTGAAGATTTTTTGAAAGTGTCCTGTACCGGGGCTAGAATTTCGGCTTACGTTCCGCCTTGATTCGCGCGTCCTGGCGGTCTTGAGTCTTTGCAATCTGGCCTTGAATCCATGCGTCCAAGCTCTCGACCTGTAGCACGCGGCCCCGGCCTTTGCCAGCAGACACGATCTTTCCCCGGGCATAAGCTTTTTGAAGTCGGGACCGGGCCACTTCTTGGTCCAGTAACTGGGGGGATTTGTCCATGAATCGATCGAGGCCGGCTTCCACGCTGAGCCATTCTTGATCCTTGGGCCGCTCCGGCCTTCGCAGTTCCTGGGTGATGCGATCGAGGATGCGAGCCTCGTTTGCCTTTAACCAGCCCCGTAACGGCCGCCATTCGCAGCGGATTACGCCGTCGGGGGTGATTGTGGGGGACAACTCATTCACGGCCAGGGCGCGCACCGTTTCAAAAATACGCCGGGTTGCGGCCTCGTCCCAAGGAATAACCGCACACCGCTGCCTGAGTTCAAACTCCAGAAGATCGTCAATGGATTTAAGGTCGGATTGTGCAGCGGCCGCGTAGGCCGTGTTCACGGCGTCGAAAAAATCTCCCATTTTCCCTCGAAGTCTCCACTTCACTTGCGCGCGCACACTTAGATTACACTTGAACCCCCAAAAAGTCAAAGGAGCCCTGGGGAGGCCCGTGCGGAGAGCCGAAATGTGTTTGATTCCGGGGGTCTGCGCATAGGTGCGCGCACCCTTAAAATCACCGTCCCGCAAATCCGCCAGCCTGTGCGTAGGTGCGGCGGCGCACCCCCTATTAAGGGGGCGCCGCCGCCGCGCAGGCCTTGCGCAGGTGAGCCGTGGGATAATCGCGGCCGCTTTGCATTAACCGGCACTATGCCGGGTGGTGCCTTACCCCAACTCTCGCGCGATTGCGATAAGTCGCGCCTCGACAAACACAGGCCAGAGCTCCTGCGGCGCGGCGTGGCCCTTTACCTTAACGCAAGATTGCGTTAAGGTATCACCACGCCCACGACGGCGGCCGTTGCGGCGGCAGACTTGGGAGCGCGGTGGTCTTTGACCTTGGCGCAATCTTGCGCCAAGGTATTTTCTTCTCTCGCTGGTGTTCCCATAGCAGCCCGTTCCTGTGCCGTTTTGCGCTTGTCCACCTCGGCAATCCACCGATACATGTCGGCGTCGCTCAGGTTGCGCCTGTCACTTTTTGCGGCCTTGTATCCGCGACAGTCCAATCCTGCGCCAGCAGCGCCTCGACAAACACGGGCCAGAGCTCCTGCGGCGCGGCGTGGATAGCGGCGAGGTGTGTGGTGCGGTCGAAAACTGCGCCAATATTGGCGCAGTTTTTAACCACACTCGCAGCTTGAGTCCATTCGCGTATCCGATTTTCGCCACGCCCAACCTGCCGCGCGTACTCCCGCAGCCCGCCCTTCCTGCCGTGCGTCGTCGTCGGCGATGTTGGAGAAGTCGCCAAGATCTACAACAAATTCCAACTTTGGAATTTGTTGTAAAACTTTTCCAACACCCTGCTGTGTTATTCCCACGGCCTCGGCGATCTGCTCTTGCGTCTGGCACGACAGGTGCAAAAAAAAAGCGCCCGGCCCCTCGTGGAGCCGGGCACCCGGTGTTCGGTGGTCGTGTGCTATTCGCGCGTCAGTCGCGCCGCCTGTTCCCGCGTGAGTTCAGCGCCGTCAGTCACGGCCGCGTGCTGTGCGAAAACGTAGTCGATATAGGCCTCGGCGTCGCGCGTGTCGATGCCGAGTTCCGTGAGCGCGGCGATCGCGCTGGCGCTGTGCCAGCCGGCGTCGTCGCAGATGCCAGTCAGGTCAATCCAGGCATCAAGGATCAGGCGCTGATCATTCATGGTGCTGGCCCTCGCTGCGTTCGATGTCGGCGCGAACGGCTTTCGCAAGATTGGAATCGAACGGCTCGCCGTAGTTCGGGCCGGCGAACCATGACATCCACCCGTTGCCGGGAAAGTCGGCGTAGTTAAACACAACGCCATGCTTGCGCGCGATGCGCTCGCGCCGCCGCTCCTCGCGCGCCGTGAGTTTTCCTTTTTCGACACAAAACATAAACTCACTCATGGCCTACCTCCCTAAGCCGGCCGCGCGAAGTTCAGCCGCCACCTTCAGCCCGCGCTGCTTCGCTGCGCATACGGCCGCCTCGAAGGACTTCGGCGCGTCGCTCTCGGTGTAGGGCCATGACCGCCCGACGCCCGCGACCTCGAGCATGCCCCGCATCGCGCTGCCCACGCGCTCCCGGTGCTTGCGCGTGGTGGGATCGGCATCGCTCTCCATGAAGTCCAGGAAGGCCGCGATCTCGTGGCGCGCCGCCTTCTCAAAGACTTCTTCTGGTGTCTGCCCCCGGCGCCGGCACACCTCGAGAAACGCCCGTTCCGTCAGTCCAGTAATTTCGACGTTCACTACCATGACTCGATCTCCCTTCAGGGCGCCGGCCGCGTGCGGTTTGATATACTATGCCAAGCCGTCGCGCATGGCTCGTTCATGCGCCCGGTCAGGCCGTGGGGTGCGCTGTATTCGCCTCCACGGCCACCTTGCATTTACCGGCACAGTGCCGGGTGGTGCCTTACCCCAACTCCCTTGCGATTTCGATCAGCCGGGCCTCGTCAACCTTCGCATAAATTTGTGTGACGTCTGCGCTCGAATGGCCTAGTAGCACCTGGGCCCCGTCCAAGCCGAAACGCTCACGCGCCCGCGACGCCGCGACCTTGCGTAACTGGTTCGGTGACCACACAGGAATCCCCGCGCGCTCGCATAGGCGGTTCACGGCGCGCCGGTAGGAATCTTTGTCATAGTGCCCCCTGATAATGCGCGCTGTTTTGCGGATATTCTCGGGCTGGCCCGGCCGGCGCCGTTGTCCCTTTGGTGCGGGGCGTTCGGCCACGGACTCGCGGGGGTCAAACATATGTGCATCCATCGGGCGCAACATATACGGCTTCAGAATAGCTTGGGCTTTCGGACCGAATGGAATCAGGCGTGCCCTTGCGCCCTCAAGGTGCGCTGTCTTGTGCACCTCGAGTGTGGCAAGCCATACCGGCCCCGTTGTGTCGATATCCCCGCGTTTCAATGCGCACAGTTCACCAGGGCGTGCACCGCACAGCATCTGAACGGTAATCATGTCGCGGATAATGCGCGGCGCGATCTTTAACACTGCTTCGATATGGCGCTGTGATACGGGCTCAATTGGCTTGGTTTCGCGCGCTCCGCTTCGCCCTTTTTTTAGGTTATCAAGCGTCGCCAGTGCCTGATAGACCGTTACGTCAACGAATTCTTGCGACACCGCCCATCGGAACATGCGCTTAACAATCGAAACGAATTTGTTGATGCTGCATCTCGACAGGGGTTTCCCGTGCTCTCGTTTCAACCATGTCCCCCGGACCGTTCGTAGTGCCTTCGGGCCGAATTCATCAAGGGGCAGACTTCCGTACAGCGCGACCACCGCATCCAGAGCATTCTTTACCAGACCGTGCATCGTGCTGTGCGGTGGATAATAGCCGCTGCAATGATCGATGTAGCGTAGGGCCAGTTCGGAAACGGTCATACCTGCTCCCGGCTTGGGCGTGTGGGCCTCGCCGGTGATTAGCTCGGCTATCCAACGCCGGTATGCCTCATGCGTCGCTGGGTCATCCCATTTCCCGAAGTAGATATGCTTCCCTTTCCATGAGACACGGCCGCGGTCGCTGGCTTTGTGGTGATGCAGGGCGGGGATCTTGAGTTTCATGCCGGCGCCTCCACTTAGGGTATAATTACCCTAAAATCAGGCTATCACAGCGCCCCTGAAACTGTCAACCCCCCTAACGTAAGTCGTTAGAGGGGCTGTTTTTGTGAATGGTCGGGGCGGCGGGATTCGAACCCGCGACCTCCTGCTCCCAAAGCAGGCGCGCTAAACCGGGCTGCGCTACGCCCCGACTGGATTGAGGTGGCCGGTAGCATAACATACGGGGCAGTCGTGAAGCACGCGTTTTGAACCGGGCGTTTTGAACCGGGCGGGTTGCGTTCCTGCGGGTGGATCGGCCAAAATGTGTCGTCCGGTTGGTTTTTTGTTTTCATGGTTCGCCCTGCAGGACGGCGCGGGATCTTGTGGATGCAGTCCCGTGCCAGCCTGGCTGAAGGAGACGGGTGCATGAGGAAGGTGTTGACGTTTATCGGGGTGGTGGTGGTGGTCGGCGGCGTGGCCTCGTTTAATCACTGGTACCGGTTGAGCAATGTCATCAATCTCCACACCGAGATGGCGAAAAACGTTCGGCAATCACTGGTCGACCGGGGTATGCGCCCGATCAGCTGGGAATTGCTGAAGAAGACCCAGGGCGAATTTGAGTCGATCCCCGTGTATCCGCCCGAATTAAAGGAACTGGACGGGAAGCAGGTTACGGTCGTGGGATACGGCATGCCGCTGGGCGGCGATCTGCCGTCGCATGACGATGATCACGGCCACGCCCACGCGTCGATGCTGCCGCGCATTCTGCCGCTCCTCGAGCTTTTCAAAGGGCATGTCCACACGCAGAAATACAATGGCGTGCCGGAGGTGATGCTGACGCCTCTGCCGCTTGAATGCTATTGGAAACGCTTGCCCCCGCTGAACCAGGCCCTCTATGTGCGACCGGCCGACCCCATCGAATTTGCGGACGGCGCGGTGCTCGGATTTCGAGGCACGCTGGAGCTGCGGGAAAAGGAAGGCCCGAAGTTCTTTTTCGTCCTCAAGAACGCCGAATTGCTGAAATAATGCCGCGCGGGGGAGGGGCGTTTCGCCCTCGGCAGTATGGATTGGATGCTCCGGCACCGAAGGATGGGGAGTCTCGTTGACCGCCAAGGCGCTCACTGATCCGAACCAGCCGTTTGAGCCCGGAACTTCGCCGCTGGAACAGTCGGTGGCCGCTTTGCCCGGCATTGGCGGGAAGCGCGCTGAACTGCTCGGTAATCTTGATATCGCGACAATCCGCGACCTGCTGTTTTATTTCCCCCGAAGCTATGAAGATCGACGCCAGCCTCGCCCGATCGCCCAAGTGAACGAAGGGGATACCGCCACGATCCGGGCGGTGGTTGTGCGCTCTACCACGCGTCGCCTGCGCCGGAAGCTTTCTGCTACCGAGGCTCTGCTGCGCGATGATTCCGGCGAAATGAAGGCCATCTGGTTCGGGTTGGGATTTCTTTCGCGCACCCTGGTCCCCGGTAAGGAAGGATTTTTTACGGGTACGGCGGGGAAGTGGAACGGCCTGTGCCTGCGAAATCCCGATTACGAGTTGCTGTCCCATGACGACGAAGACCGGCTTCACACCGGCCGGATCGTCCCCGTTTACCGCCTCACCGAAAAACTTTCTCAGCGGATGCTGCGCCGGTGGGTGCGCATCGCCCTCGACGAGGTCCGGGACCACGTCGAAGACCGCCTGCCTCCCGACATTGCCGGGCGCTGGCCTCATACCGACGTGCGCCGCGCCATTGAGGCGGTCCACTTTCCCGCCACCATGGAGGAGGCCCGGAAAGCACGCGAACGGTTCGCCTACGAAGAACTCCTGGGCATTCAACTCGGCATACTGCAGGGCCGGTCGCGCCGCGCACACGAGGAAGTCGGCTACCGCCACGTTACCAGCGGACCGCGCCTCAACGCGCTGCGGAGATCGCTCCCGTTTCCGTTGACGCAGGGCCAGGAACGTGCCGTCGAGGATATTTTGGCCGATATGGCCTCGGCCCGCCCGATGGTGCGGCTGCTTCAGGGCGACGTGGGCTGCGGAAAGACCGTCGTCGCGCTGCATGCGATCGCGGCGGCTGTGGACGGCGGTTTCCAGGCGGCCTTGATGGCCCCGACCGAGATCCTGGCCGAACAGCATGCCTTGAGCCTGCGCGAATCGCTGGAGCCGCTGGGCATGACGGTCGACGTCCTGACTGGCTCAACGGGCAACGCGCGTGCCGTGCGCCAGCTCACAACCGGCGGCAACGTCGACGTTCTTGTGGGCACCCAGGCGCTGATCCAGGAAAAAACCGGATTTCGCAACCTGGGGCTGGTCATTATCGACGAACAGCACCGCTTTGGCGTGGTCCAGCGCGATGCGCTCGTGCAGAAGGGCGTGCGCCCCGATATCCTCCACATGACCGCCACGCCCATTCCCCGCACCCTGGCCATTACGGTCTATGGCGGCATGGACATCAGCGTGATCGACGAATTGCCGCCGGGGCGCCAGCCGGTCAAGACGCGCCGCGTCACCCCGGCCAAAGTGAATGATCTGTATGCCTACATCGTCGAACAGGCCCGGAAAGGGTTCCAGACCTATATCGTGTGCCCGCTGGTCGAAGAGTCCGACAAACGTGACCTCACCTCTGTAATCCACCATTTTGAAGAGCTTTCCGGCGGCCCTTTCCGCGAACTTCGCACCGGACTGCTCCATGGGCGGCAGACCTTCGCGGAAAAGGACGCGGTCATGCGGCGTTTCAAACGGGGCGAGCTCGACGTCCTGTTCACCACCACCGTGATCGAGGTCGGCATCGATTGTCCCAACGCCACCACCATCGTGATTGAAGACGCGCCCCAGTTTGGGCTCACCCAGCTCCATCAGCTTCGGGGCCGGGTCGGACGAGGCGCCGAGCTGTCCCATTGCTTTCTCCTGGGGAAACACGCCACGCCCGACGGCAAAAAACGCGTAGAGGTGATGTGCACCACCGGCAGCGGGTTTGAGATCGCCGAGGCCGACCTCGAACTCCGCGGCCCCGGTGAATTCCGCGGCGTGCGCCAGTCCGGCCTGAGCGATCTCCGCATTGCCGACCTGATCCGCGATGTGCGTCTGCTCGAGCGGGCCCGCCGCGAAGCCGAGACCATTCTGCAGCACGATCCCGGTCTCTCCGCGCCCAGGTATCAGGCGCTGGCCCGGCTTGCGCAGCGGTATGGAGGGCTGATCCTGTGAAGCGAGACCCGTGCCGCGGACCGGCGCAAAGTTCTGGGCGCGATGGGCAAGATGGACGCCCCGGCCCGTGACGATTCCGCAGGAGCCGAGGCCGCGGGGAAGGCCCATGAACCCGGCACTCTTGTTCGGCTTCTTCGCAATCGTTCAGGCCGGCACGGCCACACCGTCCATAGGGTCCACACATCCACAACCGATGCCCACACAGTCATCCGCCGAACAGGGTCAGGCATGACCCATTGTACTCTTTCGGGCCCTCTGCTATAGTAGGTCAGCGGGAAGGGGGGGCTTGCCATGCAACGGCCAACGGCTGTGACGGTATTCGGGATTTTGAACATCGTTTTCGGGGTAATGGCGGTCACGCTTACGCCGATTGTGCTCATCACAATCAAGCTTTGGCCCTATCTATTTGAAAGTCTGCGTGAAGGGTCGCACATGGAAAACCCGCTCCAGGCGACGATGCAGTCTCCCAGTTTTATGGCCTACGCCAGCGTGAGTGTGGCGGTAAGCGTGGCGGTGGGGGCTCTCCAGATTGCCGCGGGCATCGGCTTGCTGAACTTGCGGCCGTGGGCGCGTCATGTGTCGATCGGATATGCGGTGTACTGCTGGGTGGCTGCCGCTGCCGGGGCGGTTATCAACTATTTTCTGATCTATGTCCCGATGCTGGAGACCCCTTCTTCCTCGGGGGAATCCGCAAGCATCGCATTCGCATTGTCTATTGTATGCTCGGTCGTCGGCACGTTTACGTCGTTGATCTATCCGACGCTCCTGTTCATCTTCATGTTGCGGCCCGAGATCAAGGCGGCCTTTCAACCCGGCTGGGGCACACCGCCGCCCCTTGCGCCGGGTTCGGAGTCTTGACCCCGTCTCATTCCTCCAACAAAAAAGCCTCCTGCGGGCGGCGGTGGATTGCCGGGACATCCAGAGCATATGGGCAATCAGCAGTCGTTCAAAGCTTAGCAAAAGCTCTGACTGGCTATCCCCATTGCGGTTTTCCGCGTGGCTTGAGGCTGGCAGTGCTCCCGGGCGGAGCAACTCCCTCGCGTCCAGCTGCCCGGCAGGCTGTTCCGCGAACTCCCGAATGGAGACTGGGGAATCGTCCCGGATCGCGCAGCGTTATGGCGGGCTGATCCTGTGAAACGAGAGTCTGGGGGATTTCCTCCAGACTGCTACCCCAAAAAATACAGGCGGCAGCGCCATTTCTGGTGCTGCCGCCCGTAAGACGTTGTCAATATTTCAGTTGTGGCTGTTTTTACTCAGCCCGGCTGCGTTTGCGTGCGGCTTTGAAGGCCAACGCGGCGACGCCAAGCCCCACGAGGGTCATGGATGCGGGCTCAGGGACCACCGCTGATTCGAGGGTGAGGGAGGCGCTGTCCAGCGGCCCGTAATAACCGGTCAAATTCCTATAGGTTGGCGGCATATACCAAGGCGTCCCACCCCAGTTCGTGATCGGTGTGCCGCTGAAGCTCAGCTCGAAAGTAGCGTAAAACGGATCCCCGGGTCCTTCAAACAGGGCGGTGATTTGAGCGGTGAGTTCCGCATGCCCGGCGACTTCGAGTCCATTACTCCAATCGGGTTCGGGCAGATAATACTCGCTGTAATCCACGGTCAGATTGATATCGACGATGTTGCCAAAATAGGTCCACTGACCCTTCGGATCGCTGGGCGAATACCAGGGGTCGTCGGGCATGTTGGACAATTGCACCCAGCCCAGGGTAGACCACCATTGAATGTCCCACGTCGTATATTGGCCAGTATAATCATTGATGTCTATTAGCCATGAATCATAGGCATCGACATGGGTATTGTCGATTGAGGTTGGGGCCTCGACGGCCCACAGAGCTCCGACAAGCCGCTCCGTCATGAAATCGGCAGGACTGCCTGTGATGGGCACCCAATCCACAGGCTGAGAGATGACGTTGTCATAGGTGCCAAAGACGGGTGCAGCGTGCGCCGCGCCCATGGCAACCAGACCGAGAATCAATGCCATGCTTGTGCTTTTCATATCAATCAACTCCTCGTTGCTCTGGCCACGCGAGGGGAGCAGCGTATGCCACTAAATGCCTGTCCCTGGTGCCTCAGCGTGCTGTACTCCCCCTACAACTTCGAATTATGCACGCCGACCATTTGACTTAAGGTCAACGCAAAATTTATGCCATTTTTTGGAAATGCGGTATGTAGTGGCAGCAGAAGCAATTGTGTGAGTCACGTCAAAATGACTGAATTAGCCATCTGGTCTCCTGTTATGCAAATTTGAATACTCTATCTCCAACAATAGACTCATTTTTGTATAGGTAAACTAGGATATAGCAGCACAATATACGTATTTTGCGTCAAAATCGCGGTTCATAGCCTTTCAGGCGCCTGCTTATCCTGCATGTCGGGTCGCGCCGGACACCGGCAAGCGAAATAGATGCAGATTGCGGCTCGACTTTGATGTCGTTCCAGCTTGGCCAGTCGCCTGAACATGAACCAAAAGCTTCTTCTGAAAGCACAGGCGGCAGCGCCATTTCTGGTGCTGCCGCCCGTAAGATTTTTAAGATGTGGCCGTTTTTACTCAGCCCGGCTGCGTTTGCGTGCGGCTTTGAAGGCCAATGCGGCGACGCCAAGCCCCATGAGGGTCATGGATGCGGGCTCAGGGACCACAGGCTGAGGGTCGTCTGGCTCAGGCTCCTCGGGTTCAGGCTCAAATACCGATTCAATCGTGAGGGTGGCGCTGTCAAGCCACCCATAATACCCGCCGAAGGTGTTGATTTGAGAACTGTACCAGGGAATCCTGTACCCTGGCGCTGTCCAGTACGGGAATGGAAAACCAGTGTAGCTCAGCTCGAAGGTGCCGTAAAACGCATCCCCGTCCACTTCAAACAGGGCAACGATCCGAGCTGCCAGCTCCACATAGCCGGCAACTTCCATACCATTGCTCCACTCGGGGGTGTAATAGTCACTGAAGTCTGCTGTCAGGCTGAAATCGACGATGCTGCCGGTATAGGCATCGTTGCCAATTGGGTCGCCCGGCGTATACCAGGGGTCAACCTGCCAATTGGAGAACTGAGCCCACGGCGCCCCCAAAGTATCATTGACAATCAACCACTGGACATAACCCTCGGGCTTATTGCAGAAGACCATGGCAGGCTTGAGATCTTCGTTGGTGACGATTTGCCATTCACTTCCTATCGGCCAATACAAGGGAAAATTATTTGGCCATGGCTCCTTGATCAATCCATCCGGCGCAGTGACTAAGTTGTCGTACGTGCCTGGGACAGGTATGGCGTGCGCCGCGCCCATGAAGATCAGACCGAGAATCCCTGCTGCGCAGATGCTTTTCATCGTCCCTACTCCTTGTTGTCGTGGTTCCGCGAAGGGACCAGTGTATGCCGCCAACTGTGTTCCTCACGCGCTTCAGCGCGCCCGCTTCCCCCTGTAATCTGGATTTGCGCGCACTGCTCTGGTTGATCAAATAGTGAGCATAGACTGTGCCTGATGTGTCGCAAAATTGTATGTAACTGAAACATAATAAATTATGCCATTGCCATTGTGGCTACTTAAGGAGTAAACAGGCCTGTTGTTGCGCAAATTTGAATAACCTATAGACACGGGTAAACCGTGTTCCGCACGGCGGTTAAGCATGGTGAGGCAGAGCGGGAGAGGATGCGGTTCATCAGGCGCCTGTCCTGTTCGACGCAGCGCGCTGGCCGCTCGTTCTGGATCAAAAAAAGCCCCCTGCGGACAGGGGGCTTTTTGTTTTTGCCGGCGACGGGCGGCGGCGGATTATCGGGACATCCAGAGCATATTGGCAATCAGCAGTTGTTCGAGGCTCATCAAAAGCTCGGACTGGCTATCCCCATTGCGGTTTTCCGCACGGCTTGAGGCCGGCACTGCCTTCGCACCGCGCGAGAACCTCGCCGTGGTGCGCTCGTTCCAGAACATGGGACTTTTCCTTTCACCCGGCGCCATGCCGGGCTGAGCCTTGAGCGCGCCCTTCAGGAACGTGCCCAATGCGGTGTTTGATTCAATTTGCCAACGTAAACCAAATGAAAGGGTTGCCTATTCCCGAAGTGTGCACGCGGCGGGGGCGCACATCAGCCCAGGAACCACAGATTCGTCTGATACCACCGGATTGTCTTCAGCAGGGAGTCCGAAAGTGGAGTGTGCGTGTGAAAGTCAAGGGATGAGGCCAGCGCCGTGTCCGGCCAGGCATCGAGCGGTTCACCCGACCGTTTCGGCAGCGCTCCCGGGCGGAGCAGCTCCGTTGCGTCCAGCTGCCTGGCAAGCTGCTCCGCGAGTTCCCGAATGGAGATGGGGGGGCAGGCCGGCGCATTGAGCAGCGACGGAAACGCTTCACCGGCGGCAAGGCGTGCGGCTGTTTCGAGGAGCAGCTCTGCCGCGTCTTCAACGTACAGAAAGGCCCGGCGTTGATTGCCTTCGGTCATGAGGATGGCCTCCCTGCGGAGGGCTTTTCCTATAAGTTCGGGAATGAACAGCGCCGGAGGCTGGCCCGGTCCAAACACGATGGGCAGCCGCAGGACACATGCGCGCAGCCCATGCCCTCGCGCTGCCGCGAGCACATGTTCCGTGGCGGCGAGTTTCCCTGCTCCGTAGGCGTTGACTGGCTCGCAATGGCGATCTTCGGTCCACGGCATGGGCGCCGTCCCGTATTCCATCTGTGAGCCGGGCATCACCAGGACCGGGCGCTCAGCAGCCGGCAGAGAGAGCAGGGCGCCGACCAGTGAGGCCGTCACATCGGCGTTTCCCGCGAAAACCCGGGCCCAATCTGACGCACCCGTGCTGCGCTCGATCGAGCCCGCGCAGTGCACGATCACAGCGGGCCGCACTTCTTTCAGGATGTCGACAATGGCCTGCTGTTCCATGAGGTCTGCGGCGTGGATTTCAACGGGCCGCATGCCCAGTGATTCCCGGACCTGCCGCGCCCGCGGGGATTCCTGAGCCAGGTCTATTCCCGCGGCCTGTGCGCCGAGGCGCTGTGCCGCCGCGGCTGTGTGAATGCCAATGAAGCCCTGAATGCCTGTAATCAGGACCCTGCGGCCGGTCAGAGAAAAAAGCGCTGTGCTCGACATGCCGCCTCCGGCCTATTTGGAATCAGCCCAGGGCAAACCCCTGGCCGCGGCGTCCTGCACAAAGCCCCGGATCTGATCGTGAGTCTTGTTGAGCAATTTCGCCGGATCAAACCCGGATTCATGCGCCAGCTTGTACCAGGATACCGTCTGCTCCACGGTCGCCCTGAAATCCCAGACCGGCTGCCAGCCGAGGAAATGCCAGGCTTTGTCGATGGCGAGTTTCAGAAAGCGTGCTTCATGCACCGCCTCGTGGTCGGGGGAGTGGGCCCAGGCGCCGCCGCCCCAGGCGGCCACGAGCGCGTCGCAAAGCTCCGCTACCGTGCGTTCCGATTCGCGGCCGGGGCCGAAATTCCACGAAGTGCAGTACTGCTGCGCCTTGTCGCCGGTCATGAGTGCCGCGCCGATCTGCAGGTAGCCGGATAATGGCTCGAGCACGTGCTGCCACGGGCGGACGGAGAGCGGGTTTCGCACGGGGATTGCCTGTTCTTTCATCAAGGCGTTCACGGCATCGACCATGATGCGGTCGGCCGACCAGTCGCCGCCGCCGATCACATTCCCGGCGCGGCAGCTCGCGATCCGGATGGCCGGAACGCCATCCGCCCCGTTGTGGAATGACCGGCGCCACGAGGCTACAAGCAGCTCGGCCATGCCTTTGCTGGCGCTGTACACGTCGTGGCCGCCCATGGGTTCGTCTTCGCGGTAGGCCGTGTACGTTTCCCGGTTCTCGTAGCACTTGTCCGAGGTGATGACGACGACGCCGCACGGGCGTTCGGGCCCATATCCCGCCCGGTCTATCGCGCAGAGTACATGAGCCGTGCCCATGACATTAGTTGCCAGGGTCTCGAGCGGGATTTCATAGGACAGGCGCACCAGTGGCTGGGCGGCCAGATGAAACACCAGGTCCGGGCGGATGGCTGCTATCCGTTCCGCCAGCGGCTCCGGTTCGCGAATGTCCAGAATGGTGTGATCCAAGCGGTCTTCAAGGCGCAGCAGAGTGAACAGCGCGGGGGTTGTGCTGGGTTCCAGGGCGATGCCGTAGACCTCCGCGCCCAGGAGTTCGAGCCAGGAGGCCAGCCAGGAGCCTTTGAACCCGGTATGCCCGGTGACCAGCACTTTTTTGCCCTGATAGAAATTGCCGAAAGGCATGGGTGGCTCTCCTTACCTGCAATGGGCTCGCTCCAGCGGCGCGGTCAGGCTTTCTTCAGCCACGGTGCGTCGCCGCGGCTCCACATCTCGTTCAGCAGCGTATATTCGCGGAACGTATCCATGGGCATCCAGAACCCGTCATGGTAATAGGTCATCATCTGGCCGTCGCGCGCGAGGCGTTGCAGCGGTTCCCGCTCGAAGGTGCAGGCCTCATCCTCGCTTACGTAGTCAAAAACCCCCGGCTCACAGACAAAAAATCCGCCGTTGATATAGCCTCCCGCGGCTTGCGGCTTCTCTTGAAACGAGGTGACCTGGTCTCCCTCAACCACCAGTTCGCCGAACCGGGCCGGCGGCCGCACCGACGTGATCGTGATGAGCTTGCCGTGCGACCGGTGAAAATCTACCAGTGCGGCCACGTTGATGTCGCCGACGCCGTCGCCGTAGGTCAACAGGAACGGATTGTCGCCCACATGCCTCTGAATCCGCTTGATACGGCATCCGGTCATCGCTTCGAGGCCTGTTTCCGCCAGCGTCACTTTCCAGGGGGGCAGGGCGGCTGCGTCGTTGTACGTGACCGCGCCGTTTTGCGCCATATCAATGGTGATGTCTGCCGTTCCCGCGCGAAAATTCAGAAAATACTCCTTGATTTTCCAGCCTTTGAATCCGAGGCACAAGATGAACTCCTGAAATCCGTAGAGGCTGTAGGTGTCCATGATATGCTTCACCACGGGATATTCGCCGATGGGAATCATCGGTTTCGGAATCTCACTCGACACATCGCGGATGCGTGTGCCTTTTCCGCCGCACAAGATCACGGTCTTCATGTGTAGCCCCCTGGCCAGAAACGGGCGCCGCCCGGCGCCCCGGTAAGTTGCGATCAACGGACGGCTTCCATACTATACGCCGGTCGGAACACGTTCAAGGAAGCCTCATCCGCCCGGCGGGGCGGTCACGATACGGACAGAGGTCATGGAGCATCCAACGATCAAAACGCTTTATCCGGTTTTCTGCCGCAATGCGGGCGCGACGCATGCCTGTTACTCGCTGCTGAAAACCATGCGCAACGACTCTCTGCCCGTCGAATACTGGTCTTCCCAGTTCGCGCCGCAGCTCACGGACGACTTTCTCCGCCCCGGGATTCCGCGCACGGTGTATCGCGGCCTCTGCTCCCTCCGCCTGTATGAGCAACCGGCCGTGGCTTCGTGGAGTGCGCGGCGCCTCGAGCGGCGCTACCTTCGCAGCCTGCACGACCGGGATATCGCCTATCTCTGGCCGTCGGTATCGCTCGACCTCTACCGGGCGATCAAAAAACGAGGAAACACGATCGTCGCCGAGCGGATCAACTGCCACCGGAAGACCTCCATGCGGGTTTTGCGCGAGGCCTATGAAAGACTGGGCTGGCCTCCTGAACACGGTATTCCTGCACAGGATCTCGAAGCCGAAAACGAAAAGATGGCGTTGTCCGATTACATCTTCGCGCCCAGCAGCAATGTGGCCGAATCCCTGCTGGATGCGGGCATCCCGGAACGGAAATTGCTCCGTTCCAGCTACGGCTGGGAGCCCCGCCGGTTCCGCTTCGAAGACCGGGTCCCCTCCGTGCCCGATTGCCCGACCTTTCTCTTCGTAGGCCGGGGTTGCGTCCGAAAAGGAGTGCCCTGGCTGCTGGAAATGTGGGACCGGGCCGGCATCCGTGGGCGTCTGCTCCTTTTTCTATTGGGAACCATGGAAAAAACCGTGCTTCAGCACTATGGCCACTACTTCGAACGGGAGGACATCGTGCTCCCGGCCGACACCAGCAACATCAACGAAGCCTACCGCCATGCCGACGTCTTCATTTTTCCGACCCATGAGGAAGGCAGCCCGCTGGTCAGTTACGAAGCCCTGGGCTGGGGGTTGCCGTGCCTGGTGAGCCCCATGGGTGGCGGCGAAATCATCCGGGACGGCGTGGAAGGCTTCGTGATGGACCCTTATGACATTGAGCGCTGGGCGGAACGCATCCGGCAACTGGCCCAAGACCAGGCGCTGCGCGAAACCATGGCCCGGGCCGCGCGCGAGCGTGCTGCGTCGTTCACCTGGGACCGCGTGGGCATCCATCGCCGGGAACTCTTAAGCTCCGCACTTGTAAGTTAATGATTTCACGCTAGTTATGCCCGTTGATCGACTGCCCGGGCACAGCCTTCCCCGAGCTCGACGCTCTGCTTCAGTTGACAGTAGGCATAATCGCCCCTACAATAAGAGCGTCAAATTGAGATGTCCGGCCAGGACATCAGGAGCGGTGAATGAAAGAATCCCTAATCGAATTGGTGGATGTCATCCTGAAACGTATCCAGGAACAACCCGAACGGGCAAAATCAGAATCAGGACTTCGTAAGTGGCTTGCCGGACAAGGATATAAGAAGCGCGACATCGATGCGGCCATGAAACTCGTGGGGGCGCGGATCATCCCGCGCAGCCTCGTGTGCCAATCGCAGGCGGTGCCGGTGCGCACGCTGTCCGAGGCCGAGTTCCATAAAATGGCCTCCGAAGCGCGCGATGCCCTCAGCCGCCTCGAATACTATGGGCTGATTTCTCCGCAGGAACGCGAGACCATCCTCGAAAATGTGGTGCAATTTGATGGCCGCGTCGGCCTGGACGAGCTGGACTACCTGCTCTCCTGGATCGTGTGCGGCAATCGCGATTTCGAATCCCAACAGACGATTTACAGTGTCATGGAAGGGCAGGCGGACTCCTTCCATTGACCGGTGGGCGATAGGCTTTGCTTGACGCCCTTCCCAGCGTCGGGAAGTGGCGTTGTTCTTTGATCGGGAGTCATGCATGGCAAAGTATCTGGTTGTAGTCGAATCTCCTGCGAAAGCCAGGACCATCAATAAGTTTCTGGGGCCCAACTATGTGGTGAAAGCCAGCTATGGCCACGTTCGCGATCTGCCCAAAAACAACCTGGGCGTGGATATCGAGAAGGACTTTGAGCCCAAATACGTTGCGCTGAAAGATTCGCGCAAAGCGGTCAAAGAACTGAAGGAAGCCGCGAAAAAAGTTGACCGCATCCTGCTGGCCACCGACCCCGACCGGGAAGGGGAGGCCATCGGCTGGCATGTCGCTGAACTGCTGAAACAAACAGACAAACCCGCGGACCGGGTCGTGTTCAATGAAATCACCAAACGTTGTGTCCGCGAAGCAACCCGTAATCCGCGGCCGATTGACGAAAACCTGGTCGATGCGCAGCAGGCACGCCGCATTCTCGATCGTCTGGTAGGCTACAAAATCAGCCCGCTGCTTCAATTCGGTATGCAGCGCGGCCTGAGTGCGGGGCGCGTGCAATCCGTAGCCGTGCGCATCGTTTGCGAACGCGAGGAGGCGATCCGCAATTTTGTTCCGCGCGAGTATTGGACCCTGGATGCGGCATTTTTGACGCCTCGCGGGGAAGGGCTGACGGCCCGGCTGAACCGCATCCGCGGCGAAAAAGCCGAGCTCGAGAACAAGGCGGCAGTGCAGGCCGTGCTGAGCGCGCTCGAGGGCGCGGAGTATCACGTGGCGAGCGTCGAGCGAAAGCAAGTCAAACGCCGGCCGTATCCGCCCTTTATCACCAGTTCACTTCAGCAGGAGGCGTCGCGCAAACTTGGATTTTCCCCGCGCCGCACCATGCAGCTGGCCCAGCAACTCTATGAAGGTCTTGCCATCGGCGAGGAAGGACGCGTGGGTTTGATCACCTACATGCGAACCGATTCGACCCGGCTGGCGATGGAGGCGCTCGACGACGTCCGGCAGTATATCCGGGAAAATTTCGAGGCCGCCATGCTGCCCGGCAAGCCCAACTTTTACAGCAACAAAAAGAGCGCGCAGGACGCGCATGAAGCCATTCGGCCGACGTTTACGGGTCACACCCCGGAGGCCATGGCCCGTTTCCTGGAACCCGACCAGCTCAAGCTGTACACCCTAATCTGGAAACGCTTTGTGGCCTGCCAGATGACGCCGGCCGTGTTCGATCAGACCGCGATCGATATCGAAGCGCGAAGCCATCTGTTCCGGGCTACGGGGTCCGTGCTGAAATTCAAAGGGTTCCTTGCGATGTACGAGGAAAGTCAGGAAGACCCGTGCGACGAGGGGCTTTCCGGAGGCCTCCTGCCAGAAGTGCATGAGGGCGAGAACACCCGTCTGCAGGAATTCAAGCCGGAACAGCATTTCACCCAGCCGCCCCCGCGTTTTACGGAGGCGACGCTCATCCGGACGCTCGAAGAGAACGGGATTGGGCGCCCCAGCACATACGCGCAGATCATGAACACCATTATGGAACGCGGCTATGTGGTGCGGGAGAAGAAGCGCCTCGCGCCCACACCGCTCGGGGAAGACGTCAACCGGATGCTCGTGGCCAATTTCCCGGACATTCTTGACATTCATTTCACGGCTGAACTCGAGAACGAGCTGGACGAAGTGGAAGAAGGGCAGCGTGAGTGGCACGACCTGCTGCGGAGCTTTTACACACAGTTTGAGAGAGATTTGCTGGCGGCGCAGCATAAAATTGTGCTCGAGACCGTTGGCGAGGGAACGAAGTGCCCCGAATGCGGCGGCGAACTCGAATTTCAGACCGGGCGTTTCGGCCCGTACCTTCGCTGCTCCAGGCATCCGGAGTGCGAAGGGCGCGTCAGCGTGACGCGCAAAAAAGTCGAAGAGCTTTCGGATGTCCTCTGTCCCGAATGCGGCGCCCCCATGGTGTACCGCAGAAGCCGTTTCGGGAAATTCCTCGGTTGCTCGCGTTATCCCGAATGCACACATACCCTGAAAAAAGACGGGAAGGAAAAGACGCCGGCGGAGCCCGTCGGACTGAAATGCCCTCAACCCGGCTGCGGAGGCGATCTCGTCTGGCGTTTGGGCCGCGGGAAACGTTTCGTCGGGTGTTCGCGCTACCCCAAGTGCCGGTACAATGCGTTCGGCGAGCAGGATCTGGGGACGCCCTGCCGCTCGTGCGGCCATCCCTGGACCCTGCTGTCGAAACGGGGCAAGCAGGCGACCCGAAAATGTGTGAACTGCGGTGACGAGCACAAAGAAACGGCCGCAGAAGCGCCTGTCGAGGAATCACACACGACAGAACAGTCCGAGGTCTGATTCGGGCTGCCGGAAGGACGGATGGGATGCCGGATCCGGAGGTTCAGCGGTTTTCAGAGTACCTCTCGGTCGAACGAGGGTTTTCAGACCATACCGCGCGTGCGTATCTCAACGATGTCGCACAGTTCTGTTGCTATCTTGAGCAGGGCCCTGCTGCCTTGGCTTCCGAGAAGATCGATGAACGCGCCCAACCGCGGTTCGAAATTCTGCGGCGCGCCAGCCGCAATGATATCCGCGCGTTTCTTGGCCATCTTCGCACCCTGGGCGCATCTCCACGCACCGCCGCACGGAAGCTGTCTTCCATACGGGCGCTGTACCGGTTTTTCGTTCGGGCCGGCGCCATGGAAGAAAATCCGGCTCAGGCGGTTCATTCGCCCAGGCTGCCACGCGACCTTCCCGTAGCGCTCAGCATCCCCGAAGTCACCGCCCTGATGGAAGCGCCCGATGCCGCAACCCCGCTGGGCAAACGCGATCGCGCCATTCTTGAAACCCTGTATTCCAGCGGCGTGCGCTGCGCGGAACTGGCGGGCCTGACTCTGGATTCCATCGACCTCATCGGCGGGACGATGGTCGTGCTGGGCAAACGAAAGAAAGAACGGATCGCTCATCTGGGGAATTGGGCACTCGATGCGCTGCAGGCGTATCTCACCGTCAGAGGAACCTTGGGGCATCCTGGCCACCGCCGTCTCTTCGTCAATGCACGCGGGGGCCCGCTCACGACGCGAAGCGTGCAGCGCGTAATGGAAAAATACGTGCGGGCCGTGCTGCCGGGCCGGCGCGATGTATCTCCGCACACCTTGCGCCACACCTTCGCGACACATATGCTGAACGGCGGCGCCGACCTCCGTGTAGTGCAGGAGATGCTGGGGCATGAGAGTCTTTCGACCACGCAGATCTACACTCATGTGAGCGTTGATCGCTTGAAAGCAGTCTACCGGCAGGCGCATCCTCACGCATGAAGGAAGCGTTTCCCTTAGAGGAGGTCGTAATGGATATGTTTCATGCCACCACGGTGTGCGCCGTTCGCAAAGGAGATGCTGTCGCGCTCGGCGCCGACGGGCAGGTGACCCTCGGCAATACAGTCATGAAATCAACCGCCACCAAGATCCGGCGCCTGGCCGACGGGCGCGTGCTGGCTGGTTTTGCGGGCTCGGTGTCCGATGCCATCTCGCTGTTCGAACGCTTCGAGGGAAAGCTGAGCCAATTCAACAGCAATCTGTCCCGTGCTGCCGTGGAACTGGGTAAGGAATGGCGCACCGACAAGTACCTCCGCAACCTGGACGCCCTTCTGGCCGTGTGTGACAAGGAGCAATCGCTGCTCATCGCCGGCAGCGGAGAAGTCATCGAACCCGACGACGGCATCCTTGCCATCGGTTCGGGAGGTCCCTTCGCACTGGCCGCCGCCCGTGCCCTCATGCTTCACACGGCATTGTCTGCCGAAGAAATCGTCCGGGAATCCCTGCTCATCGCAGCCGGCATCTGCATCTACACCAACGACCACATCCGCGTCGAGACGCTCTAATTCCAGGGCAGGCTGCGTACTCCTCAGTGCGCGGCGGTTCACGAACGAAGCGGCGTCTCCGTGATACGTCCGTTGTTCAGCTCAAGGGTCCGGGACCCCAGTTCAAGGAGGCGCTCGTCGTGTGAGGCGAGCACGATGGTCCGGCCTCGCCGATGCTCTTCGGCAAGGCATTCGGCGATGATGTTGCGGTTCGCGGCATCGAGGTTTCCGGTGGGTTCATCGGCGAGGATGATGTCCGGCTCGCAGATGAGGGTGCGCGCCATGGCGACGCGCTGTTGTTCACCCACGCTTAACTGCCCAGGACGATGGGATAAGCGGTCCAGTATGCCGAGCCGTTCGGCAAGGGCATGGATTTGGCCGCGAGGACGCGCGCGCCGCAGCGTGATGGGTACGCGGATGTTGTCGTAGGCGCTCAAATACGGCATCAGATGGAATTGCTGAAAGATGAACCCGATCTTGGAGCGCCGGAATCGGTTGCGGGCGGCGCCCAGACCGGCGTACAGATCGACACCATTACACCGGACAATGCCGCTGGAAGGCGTCAACATACCGCCCAGGATGAGCAGAAGCGTAGTCTTGCCGCTCCCGCTCGCGCCGTGAAGCACCAGAAATTCACAAGGCGCTATTCTCAGATTGAGCTCATCCAGGGCCCGAACGCGCTGTCCGGATTTGCCGTAAATCTTTGAGAGATGCTGGACGTCGTACATGAGCGTTATTCTTCCACCAGGGTTTTGCTGGGGTCAGTCCGTATCAGCTGGATCATGGGCAAGAGCATGGCCGCAAGCGCAACCGCGACGCTCAATAGAGTCACAGAGGGCAGGTCTCCCCACAGAATGCGCACCGAACGAGTCTGCGTGACAAGAAACGAGGCCGTCATGCGCACGGCGAGTTCCGATCCGATCAGGAAGCCGGTAACTGCCGCGGCAGCAGCCAGCATCGAAATTTTAACGAGATACAGGCCTGCAATGTAGGGCAGGCCGGCCCCCATAGCCACCAGGATGCCCACTTCGCGGCGCCGTTCGGTGACTTCCTGCATGCCCGCGATGGCGATGATGAGGACGGTGGCGCCCAGGACGATGCCCAGCACGTAATACAGGGTTTTGGACGTGGTCTCACGAGCCAGGTAGCGCCCTCGCGCGATGGGCATGATGGAAATATGCCTGAAGCCCGGCAGAGCTTTGGCAAGCATTTCTGCGTGAAGATCTTCGATTTCCTGCAACGGGCCGCCGTGGTGCAGGCACTGGAACGCCCAGATGGCATTAATCCGTCCTTCGAGGCCCAGGAGCGTCTGGCATTCATTCAAGGCGAGATAGATGCGGTAATCGCGTTCCGTTCCCTGCGGCTGCAGGATTTTTTCGACCCGAAAGGATTTGCCCAACAGTTCCAGCTCCGCGCCTTCCTGAAGTCCCAGCGATTTCGCAGCGGCGTGACCCAGCCGCACGGTCCCCGGCGGCACGGGTTGCATCATATTGCCCTTCTCACTGGTCTCGTCGGTTCGTTCGACGGGCTCGATTCCGGTGAGCAGCAGGTCAGCGCCGTTGAGTGCGCAGCGCTGTTGAAGCACGGACACGTAATACCGTGAAAACAGCTCGAGATGCTCCGCCAGCTTGTGCGTGGTTTCATCCTCGAACAGCGGTTGATGTTCGGTGCACAGGAAGGTGTCGAGCGGATTGGCCGTTTCAGGCAGAATGAACATGTTGTGCCCCATGTTCTTCATCACCAGCTGCATGGCGCGGTTTGTGAAGCGGTTGGTGTTGAGCAGATACACGTAGAGCGTCACGAGCACCGTCATGGCGAGAAAGAGCAGCAGGGTGAACACCCAACGGTATCGCGCCTGGCTGAAGATTATTTTAAAGAACACGGTATCTCATCCCCGGGCTTGCCCGGCCGCTGCCACTCGGCGAGGGGATACGCGGCGCGGCTTCGCGGGCGTTTATTGGAATTCGCGATCGTAGCGGCCCATGATCCGCGGCCCGTCAACCGTGATCATCCAGGGCGAGTCTCCCGGATATTTTGAGAACGTAACATGGCCGTCCATGTACAGCACATTGACACCAGACGGCACGTGGGTCGAGCCCATCACCTGCGGGGTGAGATGGTCCCACATGACCGGCACGACGCTCTGTGAATTTGCGGACGCCGCGGGATTATTGATGTCGGTGACCATGAAGCGTTCGACGCCTTCGCGCAGCCGGTAGAGCACGCTGCCGCCGCCGGCCTGGGTGCCGGGAAAGGTGGCCGCATAATCATAGTCCTCGTCGGATGCGGCGCCATTGGTGGCCACATTGGCAGCCCCCAGTTCGCCAAGCGGCGTATTGAGGTAGTCGGTACCTTCGTAGCGGCCGCCTACGCCGCTGCCGGGAATGCCTACCTTGTCGAATCCCATGAAGTTCAGAGCGTCCATGTAGAGCCAGCCGGTGTAATTGAAGGGGGATTTGACCAGCTCTTCCGGCTGAATGATGCCGTCCTTATTGCCGGAACCGCGGGCGCCCCTGTCGTAGCGCTCCATGGGAGAGCTGCTCGCCATGGAGGGGCACCAGACCACCGTAAGGTCAGTGATGTATTCGGGGTACATGGACGGGCCATTAAAGATCATCGTGTCAGAAAGCTCGCCCTTTATGTTGCGAATCATCCGCGGAGGCCATTTTTCCCCCTTGGACTCGTTCGCATACATTTTGAAGGCCAGCCCTATTTGTTTGAGGTTGTTCGCACACGCGGCGCGGCGGGCGGCTTCGCGGGCGCGCGCGAGGGCAGGCAGCAGAATTGCCGCGAGGATACCGATGATTGCGATAACCACGAGCAGTTCAATGAGTGTAAATCCTTTGTGTCTAGCGATACATCTCTCCATTGTCCGGAACCTCCGCGCGAAATCTATGTCGACGGGTCGGTGCGCCGTGGGTATCCCGCGCCATTGAACTCAAGAAACTTTCTGAATTATACGGACACGGAGGGAGAATGACAAATGAAAGTCACAATAAAATCAGAGTGACCTTCAGCGCGTCACTGTCGTGGCGCTGATGAACTCAGGGGTCGAAGAAGTCCCGCGGGACTGGCTACAGTTTGATGATAATGCCCTCATTGTAGAGCTTTCGGGCAGCCAGGTAGCAAAAGGCGTACATGCCGGCAAACCCGAGAAGGGCGGGCAGCACACCGCTGCTGTCGGGGATGTATGCCCCGTGAATCTCCATCAGTGAATACTGAAGCAGGTAGATGAACAGCGCGTTGTGGCCGAGTATGGTCAGTGTGGGAAATTGAAAGTCGCGAACCTGGCAGATGTAGTAAAAAAAGGCAAAGGTCAGGAAGCACAGCCCAGTCGATAGAAGCATGGCGGGGGCGATGCACCAGCGTTTTGAAAGCGGCCAGAATGCGCCGTAATGGCTGCCGTAGCCAGCCCAATCCTTCGGGATCAGATACCAGGCCACCCAGCCGGCCAGGACGAGTCCAATGCCTCCGAGGATGGACCAGAGCAGCGCTTTCTTTACGTCGCCTTCTGAGAGGAGGTCATAGGCGAGCGTGCCAAAGAGGAGTACAAAGGCCCAGCTCAATGGACCCAGCGGCCCGCCGTTCATGCTGCGCATCATAAAGGAAGGCCCGTAGCTGGTGCCCATGTAGAGCAGCATGAACAACGCGAGATAGGCGACAGCTGCGCCTATCCGGACACCGGCGTTCTTGTCGATAAACGGCAGGGAAATGAGCCCCGCCAGGGCGATGTGAGTCAGTGCGTCCCACCAGTCTATGCGGGCGTCCGGTCCGTAAAAGGCGATCGCCACGACGAAGAGGACGAGGTAGCGGCGGGCCGTTTGCCATCGCGCGGCCCAGGCACCGGCTTTCTGAATCCGGCGCAGGAGCGAAAGGCGGAATCCCATGCCGACGACGAAGACGAACAGCGGCGCGATGGTGTCGGCATAACTGAAACCGGTTTTATGATGCCGGAACGCCCAGGGCATGGAGTCAAAATGCCCGAGATAATTGACGAGGATCATGCCGAATATGGCATAACCCCGGAGCTGATCCAGCATGGGGAGCCGTTTGGCGGATGAGCGGGCGCCGGACGGATTCGGCGGCGTCTGCGGTGCTGTGGCGGGAACCGGCACAGTGTTTAACGGTGTGGCCGTGATGCGCTGGCCGCAGGAGGCGCATGCCGTTGCCGTGCCCATTGACGAGACGGGGATGCGTGTCTTATGGCCGCATGTGCAAAGTAGCATGAGGTATTCCATCAATTAACCTCCCGGAAAATGGTGTGTTGCTCCTTGACGGACTTGGATTCTGTCTATGTCTGCACAACTACATGTACAGAGTCAGCAGCTCCCCTGATAGTAAGAGCCATGTACTCCCCGCATTTACTTCGGCAGGGCCTGGCCTGGCTGGCCCTGTTTATATGCCTTGATCCTTCGCTCGATCTCCGGAATCACGCTTGCATTTTCGCCAGATCGGGCCAAACCCAGGGCCTTTTCCAGCAGAGGGATGGCCGTGTCGAAACTACCGGCCAGCGCGTAAGCCTCCGCCAGATTTACGGCGGCGTTCAGGTTATCCGAGTCAAGCTGCAGCGCCGCGGCGAGCTGCTCCGCAGCCTCTTCGGCCCGGCCCTGTGACAACAGCATCGCACCCAGGTTTACCCGGGTCGGGGCATAATCAGGCGCCAGTTCAACCGCTTTCCGAAGATGCGTGATGGCGTCCTCAGACTTGCCCAGCTGGGCCATGGCCAATCCGAGGTTTCGCCGCAATTCCACGTTATCGAACCCAAGGTTCAGGGCTTCGAGGAGGTGGCTGCAGGCTTCTTCGCGCTGCCCCTGCGCGAGCAGGAGGTTGCCCATGTGCCCATGGACTTCGGCATTCGCGGGCTCGAGTGCAAGCGCGCTCGCATAGTGTTCCGCTGCCTGTGAAAAACGGCCCTGCTGGGACAAAACCAGGCCCAGATTCATCTGGACGGGTACACTATCCGGATCTCTTGCGACGGCTGCCTCCAGATGGGACAGGGCTTCATCGAGTTGGCCCATGCGCGCCAGCGTGAGCCCGAGATTGGAGCGGAGTTCGCTGCTGTCCGGATCGACGCGCACGGCTTCCTTGCACAGTGCGAGCGCTTCGTCCGGTTCGCCTTTCTTTTCCAGAGCCACGGCGAGGTTGGCATAGGCGTTCGCAAAATAGGGATCCAGGCGGATGGTCTCACGATACTCCTGGATGGCCTCATCGAGCCGGCCGAGCGCGAGCATGGTGCCGGCGTAGTTGAAATGCGCTTCCGGCATCGAGGGATTGAGGCGCAAGGCTTCCATATAACTTTCGAGGGCCTCTTCGGGCCGGTCCGTCGCGTCCAGCACAAAGCCCAGGTTCAGGTGAGCATTGGCATTGTTTGGATTGAGTTCGAGGGCTCGGCGGTACTGGCGCTCGGCGCCCAGGTAGTCTTTGGCTTTTCGAAACTCGGTGCCGGCCCGTTCAAACGACACATCATCCACGAACTGTTCCCGCATGCTGCGGATGGCGCCGGGGCGCGTGTTCACAAATTCGGGGATATTGACCGCGCGATCCGGCTCCGAAAAATGTTCGAGGACCACGGGCGGGGTGGTCTCGCCATTTTCATCCACATGCGTGAGGAAGAGCTGGGTATACGGCCCATTGGTCTTGGACGTGAATGCCAGCCACTTGCCGTTGGGAGACCAGGTATGCCAGGAATTCATCCGATCGGTATTGCATCGGAGCCGGCGGGCCTCGCCGCCTTCCGCGGGGATGATGTACAGTTCGCTGTCGGGTTGAAGCAGCATGAAGCTTTCGGCCCGGCAGAAGATGATCCATTTCCCGTCAGGCGAGTATTTGGGGAAGAAATTGCTCATGCCGTTATTGGAGGCCCCTTCAAGCGGGACAGGTTCGCCTCCTTTTCCGCCGTTAAACGGCACGCGGTACAAGTCAAACTTGAATTGTTTGCCTTCCTCGAGGAACTCCTTGCATTCGTCGGCGGTGAGCAATACGCGCTCTGTGTCGCGAAGGCGCCGGAGCGGGTAGGCGGTGCTTCTTGCGAAGACGATATATTCGCCGTCAGGGCTCCACTCAGGATTGCTCTGAACGTATTGCGGATCATCGGCGCCCGGAAGCGCGGTATACTCCTGCGTCTCCCGATCGTATACGGCGAGGACTCCTTTGAGCGGGAAAAACAATTGCGAGAAATAGAGATCCGGACGGGGCACAAATACAGAGCGGTCTTTTACGGTGCTGATGGCGTAACGCCCGCACGGAGAGACCTGTGAGAGCAGGCCAAACGTCATTTCCCCGCTGTCGCGGTCGAAATCGCTCCAGGTGATGACATCTTCATCCGCGAACACCACATCCTGAGAGAGGGTCACGAGAGCGTAGGACCCCTTGTCGTTTGCGTAGTCGACATCCATACCGAGCGTGGTACCGTCGGCGGAAAATGAATGGCAATTGCCGCACACGGGCAGATTGGTCAAGAGGATGGGCGGCCGCTCGGGCGAGGACACGTCGCCGAAACGCCACCGGATGTCCGACGGGTCTTTGACGGCTTCGAGAAACGGCAGGTTGACCTCGCGGTAAAACAGCGGGGCTTCGACGGGATCCGGCGAGGTGGCGAAGGTCACACGCCCTTCCGAGAGGGGCGTGTCCGGATCATCGTGCCTGATGCCTCGTACAATCAACTCGGCGGGCGTATCTAATGAATGCTGTTTGATGGCCTCCCACTGTTCGGCGGTTGGGAGCCATTCAGGGGCATCGACCGCATCTTCGATCAGGCCGTCCCGTCCGCGAAACTGAACGCGGACTTGCCAGGCGCTGGCCTCTGCAGCGGGATCCGTCCAGTGCATGCGCGGGGCCGTGATATCGCACGGGAATAGATTGCCTTCCAGCGGGTACTTAATCTGCAGTTGCGCGTAATCGCGCGCCGCTGGGGCCTGTTCCAGGGCAGTCTCTCCGCCTGGTTCGGGTCCATGGCAGGCCGCGAGGAAGAGCATGAATACCGCACAAAGATGCCAACGCCGCATAGCAAGACCTCCTCAGGATCGCGCGGACATGAGACCCCCGCGAATGGCCGATCTCCCTCCGCCTGCGAGAACAGCTTGCTGACCGCTCCGTGGGCGTGAGTATAACAAGGCGGAACCAGCTGTCTCCAATGAAAAAACGAGTGCAGGCTGCCTGGAATACAAAGAGTAATTGAACCAGGCACGTGACAGGCGCCTTTCCTTGCGAGAAGTCCAGGGGGTACCCGCGACGCGAATGGGTCCATCACCCGGCAATTAAAGGCCGCTTCGGATCCATACGGCGGGCATCCTCGGGGGTGACGACCTCGAACTGCACGCTGTCCAGCACGCCGTCCGGCGCGAGACAGGTCAGTTTGTGATTTCCAGCGCGAAGATCGAGGTAGAGCGGCGCCTCCGGCCCGGAGCCGCCCAGATAGCGGTCATCCAGGTACCAGTGCAGCGCCCCGGTGCGCTCGATAGACGCGCGAAGCCGGATACGATCCCCGGCCGGTTCTCCGGTCAGTACGTATACGGCCCCGTCCGGTGGATGCTGGATGGCCAGGGCGTCGCGCCGCGCCTGAGGCGCTTCCGGGGAGGTCCGATCGACTATGCGCGGGTTGCGGATCGCTGCCAGGTCCCAGCGCCGGGCATCTCCGGGCCACCGTTCCACAATGCGCTCCCCGCCGGAACCTTCGGGGTAATGCATGTCACACGCGCGATGGAGGAATTGCGTGTCCGGAAGCGTCTCACGCCGCGTGCTGGGACACCACGGAGTCGCCGGCAGTCCACTGACGGCGCACACCGTGAATTCGCGCAGATCGTTGCTGGTCTCGGGCCAGGCGGGTGTGTTCGGCACGTCCAGCGAGCGAAAGATCTTGGTTGCCAGCGGCAGGGCCACCGTGGCGCCGACCAGCCATTTCGACGGCGAGGCATCGTTGTTGCCCATCCAGACCCCCACGACGTAATGCCGATTGAACATGAAGGTCCAGGCGTCGCGATAGCCTCCCGAAGTGCCGGTTTTCCATGCGACTCGCGTATTGGCTGCGCCTACCGGCACCAGTTCGCGCGCAAACTCGTCCGGCGGGGTCTGTTCGAGCATCTCGAACAGCTTGAGGCATGTGCCGCGCGTCAGGAGGGGAGTTCCTGGCGTTTGCGGCTGCGGTTCGTGCAGCTTGAGCGGGCGGTAGAGGCCCAGGTTGGCAATCATGCAATACGCCGCCGCCATCTCATCCAGGCGGGTCTCGCAATTGCCGAGCGTCAGGCCCAGCCCGTAATGTTCCGCGGGCTTGATGAGCGTTGTGATTCCCGCCTGTGGTAAAAATGCGTGGAACCGGTCAACTCCGACGCGTTCGAGGATGGTGACGGCCGGCACGTTCAGGGACAACTGAAGCGCCTTTCCAGCCGAAACGAGGCCATGGTAGCGGTCATCGAAATTCTCCGGCGCGTACCGTCCGTAATCGAGCGTGCCGTCATACAACGACTCGGAGGGGTAGAGGCAGTTGTTGTCCATGGCCAGGGCATAGATGAAGGGTTTCAGGGTGGATCCCGGCGAGCGGGGCGCCCGGCACCCGTCCACCTGTCCGCCACCCGGCGTGTTATAGAAATCACCCGACGCGACCCTCGCCAGGACCTCTCCAGTCGCTGTATCGACGACGAGCGCCGCGGCATTCGTGATCTCCCCAGGGTAGTACCGGAGCTGCTCGCGCACGAGCTGTTCCATGCGCGCCTGGATGCCAGCATCGAGGGTGACCCGAAGCCGGCCTCTTTTGTTGAGCTCCGGGCGCAGATTCATGGCCAGATGCGGGGACAGCGAAGGGAAATCGTGCCATTTCACCCCCAGCGGTGCTTTGCAGGCGCGTGCATACTCGTCCGCGTCGATAAACCCTTCGTCGCGCATGCGTTTGAGAACGTGGTTGCGTCGTGCTCGAGCCCGCGAGGCGTGCTCCAGCGGCATGTACGGACCGGGCGCCTTTGGAAGCCCCGCAAGCAAGGCGGCCTCCGATAAATTCAGCTCAGAGGCCGGTTTTCCGAAATACCGCAGCGAAGCGGCTTCACAGCCCACCAGGTTAAGTCCGTAGGGCGCGGAATTGAGGTACGTTTCCAGAATCGCGTGTTTGGACGCCCGGCGTTCAAGCCGCAGCGCAGCGAGGGCCTGACCCAGCTTGCCGCCAACCGAACGCGAGGGAGGCAGGCCCCGTTTGACCACCTGCATCGTCACGGTCGATGCGCCCGAGACCACTTTGCTTCCGCGAAGGTTCGTCAGAGCCGCCCGCACTATGGCCAGCGGATCCACACCCGGATGGCTGTAAAACCGCTTATCCTCGGTCGCCACCGTGGCGTGGAGGAGATGCGGGCTGATCTCCGCCATGGGCCGCGGAAAACACCATTGTTCCTTGGAGTTCAAAAATACATACAGGGGCCGGCCATCTCGGTCGAGCAATTCGTTTGAATCGGAAAGCTCGAGATAGGCCCGGGTGTCCATCGGCCAGACCAGCACCACGGCAAGGGTCAGAGCGGCGGCCGCGCAGATCAGGAGCATCCGGCGGGGCGCAAACACCGCCCGGGCAATGTGCCGCAACTGTGCGGCTGCCGGTCGTTTCATTGCCGGGATTTCACCTCCACGCGGCCCATGGGACTGGCCGCCCGTACGCTTGCGTCGTACATGCACTCTGTCGTCGCCGGAGGCGCCTGATACGCGCCCGGGGTCACTGCGCGCACAACGTAGTAATAGCGGTGGCCTTCCGACTTGTGTGTGAGCTTGTTGAAGGCCAGCACGATACGGTCGTCGCGGACGTCAACGTAACTGGGGTTGGTGGCGGCTTTGAATACTCCGGGGGGCAGTGTTTCGGCGTTGAGCCGCGGATTCTCGATCTCGAATCCCGCCGGGAGCTTGTCCACGACCACGACGTTTTCCACACCCTCTTTCGGCGTTATCGTCAGTTCCACGACATAGCTGTCCGACTGCAGGAATCCCGCGTCGGTCTTGTACGCGTCGCCTCGACTCGTCAAGTAACGTCGCGCGATCGTGATGCCTTCGGCGTACCCTTCCAGGTCGGGCTGTTCAGGCACGCCGGCCGTGGTTAAATTCACGTAGATGACGGCCAGACCGGTATTAGTGATTGTGTATTCGCCCCCCGGGCCTTCGTGCTTATCACGATAGATCTCCGCTCTCTGAAGCGTCTGCTGTCCGTTCGGGCCGACGATCGTAGCGGCAGCCTGATCGGCGCTGACGGCCGCGGATTCAAAGTAGTCGCTCAAGGCTGAGGCAACAAACGCCTCGGCCTGCGGGTTCCACCCACGCTCGCTTGAAAGGTAACGAATTAATTCCCTGGCCTTATCGTGCAACTCGTTGGAGGCCGGATCGATTTGCGTCAGCGACAGAACCTCGACCGCGGTGTTGCGGATGTCCGAGTTGAGGGTGCCGCCGCGTTCCGCGATCGCATAGGGCTCAGAAGGTGTCGATGCCAGGTACAACGCGACCCGATCCTTGTCCTGGGTAGCCCGGGCCAAGGCCGCCGCCAGCAGGTACCGCGCTGAGCGCGGGATCGTGATGCTGTCGAAACGGCGTATCTGTTGGATGGCGTTGAGATCGCCGCCCAGGGAGAGAACGTACGTTGCATACGCGCGAAGGTACAGGTTGGATTTCGTGTGTTTCTGAGTCCAATCATTTGCGATGCCGCGCACATAATTCTTCAGAGCTTCCAGGGGTAGTTCAGGAAGCTCGAATTCACGGCCGTTCTGAACCAGCGTGAGGAAGTGGAGGCCGTACACCGAACCATACGGGTACGGTTCCACGCTTCCCGGCCAGTACCCCAGACCGCCCGAGGCCGTCTGCATCGCGAACAGGCGTGCAATTCCTCCCTTAATGTAGTCGTCCAGCCGCGCCCGGTCTTTCATGACCTCTTCGACGAGCTTCTGGCTTTTGCGCAATACATAGATCGGCATGAGTGCCGACGTGGTCTGCTCGGCACACCCGTAGGGGTAATGCACCAGATATTTTAGCGATTCGTAGAGCTGCGTTTGTGGATTTGCGCTGACCACAATCTCCATTTCAGATTGGTCATTGGCGATGAAACGGGTGTTTTTGAAGGTCTGCGACATGCCCGGGGCGACTTGTGTCAACTCATGGTGTGACTGGAATGCGGCGGGCGGTTTGACCGGTAACGGCGTTTCCTGCACGAGACGCTCCACTTCGCTGCCTTGCGCATCCGCTACGACCGCTTCCCACCGGATGTTGCCTTGTCCTATTACTTCGGTGGCGCGTAATGGGATTTCGACGCTGGCTTCGCTGTTGGCGGGCACAGTCACCGTCTTTGGCTCACCGGCAATCTGCAGCGGGCCGGTGACGGCGCTGGAAAGAGCTACCGTACACGGAGCATCCGTTGTGTTAAACAACACCGCTCTGCAGGTGGCCGCGTCGCCGGGGAGCAGGAAACGGGGGAGGCTGGTCCGCAGCATGTACGGGCGACGCACATACACGGAATTTCCGGACGCGCCCGCCGCCGACGTGGTGCATGCAACCGCCACCAGGCGCAATTGGCCCGAAAATTCCGGCACATCCATGAGCACGCGCGCGGTCCCATCGGCGCCGGTGTGTACTACGCCCGACCACAGCGCGACCGGTTTGATCCAACTTTCGTCGGCCGCTCCGGAGCGTTTGGCGAGTTGTCGTAACGCGTCGCCGCCCACCTCAGGCTTGTCGAAGTCGTACGCCACCTTGTCGTAATAGTGGGCACGGCGGAAATCGGGCCGGCGCGGGCGCGAGAAATGCTCATACGGCGCCGGGTTCTGGTAATCGGTGATGTCGTGAATGCCTTCATCAACCGCCGCCAGCGTCACTTCCGCTTCAACCGGATTGCCCTCATGATTGGACACCTGCACCGTGAATTCCCGCTGGCCCGCGGGTCGCACTTCCTCGGGCAGGTCAGGGAATGCCACGGCGAGTTTCCGCGCGGGATTCTCGACGTTCACGCTAGTCAGCGCAAAGCTCGAGAACGGATGCATCTGAGTCTTGCCGCTTTCAATGGCATGAAGCACCGTCACCTCCAGCCAGACGTTCGGGAAATGCGCTTCCGTCACCGGTAGTTCAATCTGGCCCACGTTGTTCACGATCGTCACGGGGATCATGTCCTGCAAGGAATCGCCCTGGACCGTCACGATCCCCTGGCCGTCAAACGGAGACTCAACCTTCAATGTCGCGGTTTCTCCGATCGTGTACAACGCCTTATCGAGCGAGAGCTTGATCAGGCTGGGGCGTGCTGTCGAAACCATATCAACCTGGCCGCCGTAGGAATAGAACGTCGCCGTGCTGAACTGTTTCGTTTTGTCCGAAACCACTCGCAGGCGGTAATACCCCCAATCGCTCAGGTCAAACGTTACCGAACCCTTGCCGCCCTGCAGGGCGACCTCTTTCGAGGTAATCGGGTCGAAAGACTCGGTCCAGTTCGAATCGTAGTGGCTGTAATAGCGCCGGACGTAGTAATTCCAGACCTGCTTCTCGAGATATACGGTCGCCTGCTCAAGTTCAGCCGGCGTGCCGTCGGGGTTGACCGCGGCCACAGACGCCTCAATGCCAGCGCCGCCTTCGGGTTTGGATACGCGAAGGCCCAGACACGGGCCGGATGGAAAATAGACCGCTTGGGCGGTGCCATAGACGGCACGTCCGCCCAGTTCAAAGACGCCAGCGAACACCGTCGCCGTGAGCGGGCTGGTGGCGTCAGGCGGCGCGGCGTGCGAAAACGTGAACGTCGTCTTGCCGTTCGAATCGGTCTGCTTTTCGCCGACTGGGATCGTGTCGGGTTTGAACTTCGAATCGTTCTCGAAACGATACCCTTCCCAACCGGCAGGGCTCCAGCCCTTCCGCTCGAGCGCGACTTTCGCGTTGCTCATGCGGTTGACCGCCGGGGCACCGAAGAGATGCCGCGCTTCCACGTGAATCTCATAGGACTGTCCCGCCAGCCACACGGTCAGCGGAAGCTCCACCTTCGTTTCAATGCGGTTGGGCACGAATTCCTCCAGGCTGAATTGATACGTGCCCACCGGCGTTTTGCTGCCCGGAACCTCCAGCGCAATCGTATATTTCCCCGTCGGATATTCCTTTTGCGTCTCGATATCCAGCTCGCCGCTCCCGAAGGCCGTCAAGTTGGTGATGCGTGACATCAACTCGCGCCCGTTGGGTTTCAGCACCTTCAGCAGCAGGGGCGTCTCCGCGAGGGCATCTCCGTAATTCGTGCGCACAATCCACCGCGCATGCACGGTTTCACCCGGACGGTAGAGGTCGCGATCGGCATAGATGAAACCATCGTAGCCATCCCGGTCGTATCCCGGCATGCCGGGGAGGATTTCAGGCGTAGCGTCGTTGCTGCGTTTCAGTTCGATCAGGGTGCAGTCGTCGCCGTGTTCCACAACGGCCACTGCGGGGTTTCCCAGATTCGTATCCAGGTTGGACATGTGCAGGATGCCCTGCGTGTTGGTGTGGCCAATGGCCAGCAACTGGTTTTTATTGGAATGGAGCGTTACCTTGGCGCCGGCCAGAGGTTCCAGAGAAAACAGGTTGTGTGCGAAAAGCATCAGTTCATTATTCTGCCAGTGCGCCATCACGCCAATATCCGTAAACAGCACGATTTTCGAAGCGCTATGGCCTCTGTCGGAACGCGCCTGGACGCAGAAGACCCCACGCTTGTCGCTCGGCAGGAGTCCCTCCAGGTTCAGTGCTGCGCTGACAACGACGTCTTGCTGGGTTGGCATTTCGAGCTCGCTGGAACCCAGCTTCTCGCTCCACTTGTGAATGAAATTGCTGCCAAACCGCTGAGATTCCCAGTAATCATCCTGCGATGCCGACATACCCATGTCGCTGACCGCTACCGCGACGTTCGACGGAAACATCCGGTAGATCTCCACCGACACTTTCTCGACATTGCGCGACTTGACCGCCAGCGCCGACGTGGCCCGGGTCGGGAAGTAGAATTTTCCGTCGTGATTGAATCCCACATACGAGGGGACCTGTTCTGTCTGCAGCTCTCGCGTCAGTGCCTCCTGGCTCTTGGCGCCGCCAGCGTAAGTAACGCCTTCCGCGATGTGAAGCTGATATGCCGTTTTTGAGCGGAATGTCCCCAATATTCGGAAATAATTGTTGCCTGTCGGTACGATTCGGATGTCTTCTACCGCCGGCGTGAATGCGAGGTGCTTCTCGAGTTCTTGCGAGCTTACCGCTGCATTCAAGCGCATCGTAAGAAACAGGCCCTCCCTGGAATCCTCGCCCCACCAGGTGTCTTCAAGGCGCAGGGGTTCTACGGGCCGGGTAGCCTCATATTGGTACGGTTCATTCAGCACCGCATTGGGCTCGCCCGGCAACCCTGCTTCAATTGCGAGTGTCACACTCTCCATGTCGCGCGTTACAGGTTCAAACTGCACGGTCTTGTCTACGGACAGGGCTTCCCCTTGTATTGAAAATGTCAGATTGTCGCCGGTGGCAGTATCGGTTAGTTTCAAGCGGTCGGCCAGGGCTTCGTTGCGGACTGGATGGGAAAATTTTAGAAACAATTGTTCGTTCCAGTCTCTGTTCGCGCTCCAGCGCACAGAGGCCACGGTAAGGGGGTCGGGCCGCGTGGCGAGCGTGGCCTCATAGCCCTCAACGAGATGCCGGCCCTGGCTGCCGGGCATGTCTTTCGCCAGTTGCACGGTCAGTGATGGAAAGTCGCCATCACTCAAATCCACCTGAATGCGATGTTCAGTGCGTGTGCCCCGCGACGCAATCTCGAACGGGACCGCACTCTGGTTGTCCGTGCGCGCAATCGAAACGCCTGTGGCCAGAGATTCTGCCGCGACGGGTTTCGTAAACTGAAGCACGATTTCCTTCTTCGGTCCTTCGAACTGGCCCCATTGAATGGACGTCACCGAAAAGAACGGCTCCTCCGGGTAGGTGAACGTATGGTCCGTCTCGAGTTCTGTGGTTCCCGTTTCGTCTTCCACCCCTTTGCTGATCTTGATGACAATGGGTTCGGCCAGACCCTCGGCAAACACAAGCCGTACGACTCCGTCTTCTCCAGATTCGAGCGCATATTCAACCGGTTGGTCTTGCTGACTTTCGACGGACAGGTGTTCGCGCAATGAATCAAAATTCACGGTCGTCGGAAACAATATGCCGAGCACGACCCGGTCCGGTTGATCTTCAATTTCCCACACCTGCTGCGGTTCAAAAATAAATGTCGCGAAACGGTGCCGGCGAGCGACCTCCGGGATTCTCGCTCCGGATGCCGACACCAGGTCGGGATTCAAGTCAACGGTATAGAGAGTATTTTCTGCGAAGCCATCCGCAGCCCGGAAAGCGACGAAATTGCCGCTGATCCGAAAGACTCCCTGAACGGGCGGATCTATCGTGAACGGTTCGCTGTATCCGGCCTCGGGCGCGACCTGCACCGGCTCGGTGAAAAAGAACACGATCTGCTTGTCGAGGGCCTCTCCCGCGAGAGGAAGAACGCCCGCGAGTGCCAGGGCGGATGGCTCGGGTTGCAAGCTCTCCTGCGGTGTCGGTGCTGTGGCGCGGGCGGTTTCCCCGGGCTGCGGAGCGGGCTGGGGCGGCGCCGGCTGTCCGCAGCCGGCGCAGGTCAGCATCACGGCACTCAGGAGGATCACGAGCGACCAGGAGAAAAGGGTGGAGTGGGGCTTGACGTACCGCATGAGGGGGCTCTCCCGCAAGTTATCGAACGGTCTTCGCCTTGGGCAACACGCGCTACCATTATGCGCGAGTCGCCGCAATTTCTCACTCTATTTATGGGGCTTCCGGCCGTGAAAGTTCCACCGCGCCATTCATCGGGGTTTGGCTCGCGCGCGGGCGGATACGTCGCAGTGAAAGCAGCCCGGCGATACTCCCCGCTGCCAGGGAGAGCACACTGCAGGCCAAACCAACCCGGAAGGTGGCTGGAAAATAGGTGAATCGTACTTCAGCACGCCCTTCAGGAACGGCCACCCCGCGAAAAACGGAGTAAACCGGCACGATAGCCGCAGGTGTACCGTTGACCGTTGCGGTCCAGCCGGGATAATACGCATCGGCCAGGATCAGCAGCGCGGCATCGTCTGCTTCGGTCTCTACAACGACTTCGGTGAAGCCGTGGCTTGCCACGGTTGCAGTTCCCTGGCCGGTGCCAGGCAAAGGCGTCGCAAGCGGCGCCTCGAGCAGGGCCGTGCGGGCTGGATCAAACCCGGGATCTGCCATCAAGGAGTACATCGTCTCCCGATCCGGACATACGCGCACGTCCGGGGCCAGATAAGCCCGGGGAAACGCGGCCTCATTCGCATACACCTCCAGACCGTCCAAAGTCTCCCGGTATTGCAGACGTTTCATGATTTTTTCGGGAAAGGCGTCCGTAAAGGCCGGGTGTTTCAGATAGCAATCGATCGCGCAGGCGGGTTCCATGGTGTCCCATAGATCGGGCCCGAGGGCTTTGAGAAACCGAAGCATGCGCTCGGGGTACATGCCGTCTTCACCCAGCCACTCCTCAATCCCGTACGCTGCCATCAACCCGCCGGGCACACCGCCCTCGGCTGTCCCCACGCGTTCTGCCAGTCCGTGCTCCTGTACGTACCGTGTTAAGGCGGTCTCGGGCATCAGGTGTCCGCGGTCGATTGTCGGGTTGAGGCCACGATGCGCCAGGAGCAGGTCAATGGCCAACAAGGCGGCCAGCGCGTATCCAAACAGGTGTTTGCGCTGGAACAGCGCGCCGGATGCCAGGAGCGCCAGGCCTGCCACTGCGAAACCTGCCGCCAGGCCCGTTTGAACTGTCAGATAGGCGGTCAATTCCCGCATCCGGATGAGGCCGCCGTTAAACTGCCATACGCTCGCGACCACAACACACGCGGCCAGCGCCAGAAGGATGGGGGAGAGGAGGATGCTGCGGCGGGTTTCGCGAAGCCAGGTGTCCAGGCCGATTGCGCCCAGGACCGGCAGCGCAAACACCGCAAAACAGACGTGGTAGCTCCGTTTGATCGCGTCGAAAAACGGGAGCCCGTGAAGGATACTGAATGGGTAGGCTTCAAAGGCCAGTGCGATGCCGAAGGCGGCCGCTGCGGTGAGTGCGATGGCCGTAGCCCCGGCACTCCGCCGGGCGCGCCATGCGTACAGCGCCATGGCCGCACAGAGCCAGACCGCCACGCCCGGATAGATCATCGAGTAGCGGTTGGAGTCGAGTTCACCCCAGTAATTGCCGTCAGCGGCGGTTCCGAAGAAGCGCGGCACCCAGAATGCCGCGCATGCGCTCAAAGGCAATCCCCGTTCCGCGCCGAAAGCGGCAAGGTCATGGCCCTGGTACTGGTTTCCCAGGTACTCAAAAAACGGAAGCAGGAGCGCGGCGCAGACCAGGAGCGCCAGGACCCACGCCCCCGTCCACGCCCCCAGCGGCGCAAGTACGGCCTGACCCCGGCGCACGTCCAGGGAAAGCCGGACCACGAAGTACACCCCGAGTCCCAGGGTCATCGTGAACGCGGACACGGGATGTCCCGCCAGCAGAAGCAATGTTGCGCCGAGCGCAATCGAGAAGAAACCTCTCTGGTACCGGCGCTGGAACAACAGTTCGCTCCCCAGGACCAGTATCGCCAGCCAGGGACTCAGGTCGGGCAGGCTCCAATTGCACCAAATCAGGTTGTACCCTGAAAACATCCAGCCGATCGAGCAAAATACGGCCGCCGGGCGCTGCAGGCGCATGGTTCGGGCGCAGAGATAGGCCGCCACGCCCGCCAGCCAGAGTTTGAGGAGAATGCAGAGCGTCGTCGCGACATCTACATCCAGAAACACGTGCAACAGCCGGGGCGGATAGAATACTGCGCTCTGGTAGTTGGCCAGCAGCGGAATTCCGGCAAATTCATACGGATTCCACAGTGGCCAGGCGCCTGCGCGAACCGATGCGCGCGTGGTCGTGTACCACGGACGGAACAGGGTCAGCGCATCTGCCATCAGCGGGTTGCTGGGGCCTTTCCAGTCGGCCGGAGCATAGGCCGCCCAGGGAGGCTGCTGGAACGCGATGTCTGCCGGGGAGATCATTTCGCCCCGAAAAAACACGCCCGGGAATGCCGCCACCAGGAGCGCGGCGAGGAGCACGGCCTGTCCTGCCGCTTCCCGTAAGCTGATACTTTCCACTCTGGCGGTTTCAGTGCCCTGCATACGGGGCCACCGCTGTGGAGATCGGGGCTCGTGCTGCGTCAATCGTGTTTCGATTCGTCATAGATTGCCCGGATCTCTTCCGGCGCCAGGCAGACATTATGAATAACGATGTCGTCCAGCATGCCACGCACAAAATACACATCTTCGCTCAAGGCATAGCGCCCGACCAGCAGCGGATTGGCACTGGGACGCGGCCGGCCCGCCACGCGTTTGCAGCCTGCAAGCTCGCCGTTGATGTAGGCCTGCATCTCCCCAAAGCCGTAGGTCGCAGCCAGATGCAGCCATTCCCCGGCTTTGAGATATCCCGCATCCAGCGTGCCGACTCCTGCGATGTAAAAGCGCAATTGCCCCCGGAAAATCTGCAGAAAATACCCCGATTGCTGCCAGGCCCCCTTGCATAGAAGCACCGGCATCCCTTCCAGGTCGTCCATCCGCACCCAGAGCGACACCGAAAGCTGTTCCGCCGGATTCCATTCCGGTTGCGGCGACAATTCCGCCCAGCCGCTGCCGCCGAGGGCCAGCGCGTTCTCCGCAATCTGTGCCAGGCCCGCGAGGAAGGTCGTGTCTTCAAATGAGAGCGATACCATGGGTTTGATGGGAGATTCCGCGGCGATTACGCCGATGCGCCGTGAAGGGGGGCCCACGCGGCTGTCGGGAGCTACACCGCTGATCTCATAGGTGTAGATCTCTCCTGCGGAAACCTTGTCCGCATACTGCAGGAAATGGCCCGGCACCGATGCTATGTCTACGGTTCCAACTGCGTTGTCGTTTTCGTCGTATCTGCAGATGCGGTAAGCCGCCGCCAGCGGCGACGCGGCCTCCCAGCCCAGCACAATCCGGCTGTTGCGCGTGGCGACCGTGATGTTCTGTGGCGGTTCCGGCAGCGGAAAATCGGGAAGAGCCACATGCACGGGCTGCTCTGCAGTATGGCCCGTCAGAAGGTCGCGCGCGGTAACGCTGTAACGTGCCTCATGTCCGGACATAGGCGCAGCGTCTTCATACCATCCGTCCGGCGTAATCCCCAGCAGCGTGCCGTCTCGCCGCACCTGGTACAGTTCACCCGGCCGGGCGTTCCAAGTCAGGCGAACGCATCCGGCGTCAGGTTTGACTTCCAGCGTGACGGCAACCGGAGTAATTTCCCGTTCGGCAGCCGGGGGCGGTGATCCTGGCGCGGCGCCAGTAATGTTAAGTGATGAAAAACTGCGATTCGGGAAGGTGTCCGGAGCGGCAAGCAAGGTCCGGAAGCGTGAACTAACCTCGATCCCCCATTCAAAACTCGGCCATTCCGCCGCCTGTTTTGGAAACGCCAGGGCAAAGCTCTGCACACCCAAAGGATAGAGTTCGCGTTTCTCCCAGCGGGACGCTCCCAACGGCCTGGCCCGCACCCGGACGGTCGCATCGGCAACATTCAGTCCCAGGACGATCACCCGGTCCGGAAGGACCAGAATCCGCGGCTCGACCGTGATTTCTGCGGGTGCTTGCGTCAATTCGGCAACCTTCTCTGGCGGAAGGTCGAGCCGTGCCCGTATGTCTGCCCAGGCCCGTCCGTTCATGGACGCCAGCACGCCAAGCTGGCCTTTGGTCGTCATCCCGCGCCCCTGAGCGTACATGGCATCCGCGAGCTTGGATTTGCGCAGGGTGGCCAGCGCGGCCTCGACATTCTGCTCGTTCAGGTTTTTCGCAAATTCACCCCCGGGCCCCAGGACGCCCGCCGCATGATCGTACGCCAGAACCGCAGCGATCTGCGAAAGCTCCACTTGAAGCCGTGCTGCCCGATCCGGCCGAATGGGGTCGCCCAGGAGCACCCCTTTGATCGCATCGGTCATGCTGAAAGCCAGCGTGGGGACGATTTCTCTGGCTGCCTCCGGTATCGGAACCAGACCGGTGATTTCTTTGACCACTTCCCGGAAAAATGCGCGGTCCTCACCGAGCGCGTTACGCACTTCCAGAGCTATCTGTGCGAGCTGAGCGCGCTTATCCTCATCGCCTGCCGACCATGTGAAAGGGCCGCCCTCAGTCTGCCCCGCACCGCCCACATAGCGGTAGCCCAGCTCCTGCAACTGCATCAGGGCCGGCGCGAACGTCGCTCCGAGCTTGTCGCCGAACAAGTGTTTTGCGCGGGTCTCCATGAACGCCTCTGGCGTGAGTTCGGGATCCCATGCGAACCGGGCTGCGAAGCCCATGGCCTCTTCCACAGACCGGGTGCGCCAATGCGCGCCGATCAATCCTTCGCATCCCTTGCTGCGGGCGTCACGGCAGGCGCCTGCCGTGTCATACAGATTGGGTTGCGGCATCCAGAGATCCCCGGCAAATTCATGCCAGATCACCGGCCAGCACGCCCGTTCGGATGACAGTTGGTCGTAGACGCTGCTGACGTTTGAAGACGTCCACTGGTTGTCGAGTGCGGAAAGCACCACCCCCGCGGGAAGCAGCGCGTTCAGGGCCGGATAAAAATCCGTGCACCGAAGCCACGCGTCGCCACCCCAGCCGCTCACCACAAGGCGGATATCCGGTCGCAATGCGTCCAGAATTTGCCGGCCGTACAGGGCGAACAAGGCCATCCGGACGGCCTCGGCCCGTTGCCGCGCGTCCATGCTGTCGCCAAAGACATCGTCCCAGCGCTGCGCATACGACGCCCACGCAGAGCGCGGAGCGGGCTCGTCGCCAGGGTACAAAGCCTGGCCTTCCGGCTGCCACAGCCACAGGCTGGTCAAGTCCGGGTAGTCGGCCAGGATGGAACGCAGGCGCGCTTCGAAACGGTCGCTTACGGCGAGATCCATGATGTCGCCGCGTACCTCAATCCCAAGTCCCACGTCCAATCCCCGGCTTCGGGCATAGGCAATGGCTTCGCGCAATACCGCTTTGCCCTGGGTTATGGCCGGCTGCTGTTCTTCAACGAGGGCATTGGCGGCGCCAAAGGTGTCGCGGGCAAAAAAACGGCCTGTACCGGCATAGAATTCTTCCGTCGGCACGGGTTCGGTGCGCCACTTGGCGCTTGCCATACCGGCCGGCGGTTCCCCGCCGGTCAGGACGCCATCAAATTCATACGCGGCGAACGGTTGATCATCACGCACGTAAAAGGTCACGGTGTTCATCCGCATGCGTGCCAGCGCATCCATGTAGGCCTTGTAATCGCGAATTTCCCAGGCAGAATGCCCCATCAGGTAGTCATAAAATGGCAGGGTGCCGCGCACTTTGAAAACAGGCGTGACCGACGCATTGAACCGTGGCAGCCGCAGTGCAGGGATGTCTGAAAACGCATCGGGCAACGTTTCCTGCGAGGTATAGAAGCCGAATCCCAGGGTTTCCAGCAATCCATACACCCCGTGTTGCGCCGCCGTGGCGGTCTGTCCCGCAACGAATACCAGGCTGTTGGTGTCCGTGTCCGAATAGAGAATGTAGCCGTCCGCCCCCGGTTCCTCGAGGCCAAACGGCCAGCTCTGCCCGGCTTTTGGAAGGGACGAAGGGGTCCCAATCACGATTCCCTTTGCATCCGCGGGCACGGTGTCTATCGTCTTGACAGGATAAAGCGTTCCCGTGGCGGCATGAAGAAGGCGCTGCAAATCGGTCGACGCGCCTTGTTCGATTGCCGAAGCCTCCGGGCCGAGAAAGATGGCCGGCGGCGCCGGCACACCCGACCAAATTCCTGCAAATGCCACCGCCAGCAAACACCCCATTGCGTACATGGAATCACTCCCGATCCGCGATCCGTCAGTGAGTTAAAAGGACATGCCACAACCCGCTGGAGAGCCAGCATGAGAACGCCGGCAGTCTGCCTGGCAGACGCCTTGTACGTAGTCTACCTCTTGAATTGCATGAAATAAAGCAGAACGGTCACGCCGTCATGCGCGGTATCGGAATTCTGTCGGGGCGTCTCTTCATCAGCTTTCCCATGGGATAACCGGAGAGACCAGGATGAAATCTGTGCCAATGGAGCAGACCTCGACGTCTGCCGGGCCCGCGGCAGCTCATTCGGGCCGTCGCAGCAACGGAAGTAAACAAAAGCAGCGGGTGCAACACGTACAGGTTGCAACCCGCTGCATTTCTACAGTGGCGCTCAAGATGGCAGACCGGCCTAAGCTCAGGTGCCGGGAAAACGCGCAACCCGGCGGCAAACCCCCAGTCTCGGGTGAGGCCTTGGCGTTCCGGGCTCACAGGCGAGCCTGTCGGGGCTGAGGCATGCATTTCAGCCTGCCACGGTGATTCGCCGCATACTGGCAGGCAGCCAACTCTTCAGGCGGAGGAAAAGCGCCCGTCACCCGGTCTCTTATTTGACGGGGGTTTTCATATCCTCAAGAATGGCTTCCAGGTCTTCCTCGTGCTCCACCTCGTCTTTGAGAATGTCAAAGATCAGATGGTAGGTGATGTCGTCTTTTCCCCGGACGAAATCGATGAGTTTCTTGTACGTCTCAATCGCGCACTGCTCGCCCTTGATATTCTGCTCGAGCAGGACAACTGTATTGGGATTGGCCGGCTCTTCGTAGCCGCAATTGGTTTTTTTCATCCACTCCGCCGGGTTCAACAGAGGGGTGCCGCCCAGCTGCTGGATTCGTTCCGCAAGCTTCTCCGCATGCTCCAGCTCTTCTCCGGCATGCTCTTCGAGTTCATGGGCGATAATGCCCCGCATCCGGCCGGAGGCTACTCTCGCGCCGACCCAGTACTGATAATAAGCAAGCCATTCGTCGGCGAAAGCCTTGTTGAGCATTTCCAAGAGCTGCGGCACGTCCACACCCACGATCTCACGTCCTTTAGTACCCATTTTGCGTCATTCCTCCATTCCGACATTCCATCGACCCTGCGACCTCAATTCAGCGGAAATTGAGCAACCGCGTTGATTCGCACCGTAGTCTGTCTGCCACCTGGGCAGGAGCCATTTGCGGGCAACAAAAGCCCGTCCGCCAAATGCAATCGTCGAGAGCGGTGAGGCGCCGATCGCCGCCCCTTCCCGCAGCTTATCGTGGTGGTGAATCCGCGGGGTGTTTCAGGGCTGCCTGCTTTCCTGCGGAGCCCGCATTTGCTCTTTTCCCCTGCAGCCCTGACTCTACCCGACGCCAGATCGTAATTCAAGTGACGCGCCTGGCCTGGGAATTGATGCAGATGTCCCCACAGGCACTTGTCTAAATCCAACGGGAGCAGGATGCACCGCAGACGGTCTTTGTGACAAAAATTGTACCCATATGACGGAATTTGGCGGAAATCAGCAGAGTCCGCATTAGAAACAGGATGCAGCCCGCCCTGCCAGAATCGCACCTGACAAAACTGGGCTCTAAGTCGTAATGCTCTGTAAATTAATGCTTTGTGAATTTAACGATCTGCCTGTGCCCTCAAATTTGCCTCGACCGCACGAAAAGCTCGAGAGTGGTATGGGATATGCTACAATTCAAGTGCTCGCAAGTGTCCACGGGCGGTGGACTGGGAATGTCCATTCATGGAGGCTTCAGGGCAGATGGCTGGCGGTAACGAACAGATGCGCGTGGGGAGGCAGGGGGTGGCCGCCTCGAAGGCGGGGATGACGCTGCTCGAAATTATGATTGCGGTCACCATCTTCATGGTGGTACTGGGAGGTGTGGCGCAAATCCTGATTTCGTTTTACGCGGCGCAACTCATGCAGAGCCAACGCCTGGCGGTCGCGGAAAACGCCAAGAGTGTTTTCACCGAGATGCGCCAGCATCGAGACCAGCATCCAGACGATTTTCCAGGGGCCGTGACCACCAGATGGCCCGACGGATCAGTCATCCCCGGGGCGGGAACTCAAACCAACGAGACCATCCGTGTGGATTACGTCAATACAGCTGCGAACCCACTGGAGATTACACTGACAAGCACATGGGTCGATCTGCATAACCGCACCATGACCATGACCGTCTCGACGGTCCTGACCGACCGGTAGGAGCGCCTCGATGAGAGAATCGGGTTTCACGCTTGTCGAGCTGATGATTGCCATGAGCCTGCTTGCAGTGATCGGGATCATGAGCTTCGTGGCCATTGAGACTGCGGCGAATTCCTCGACCCTTGCCCTCGCGAAAGACCGGGTCCAGTCCAGTGTGCGCGACACGATGGCCGCGATCATTGCAGAAGCGGAAATCGCCGCCCGGCAAGGAGACAATTCCCTGATTCCGCCTCTTGAAGAAATTGAGGTAATCCAAAATCCTGTGCCTGGAAGCCCGGTCGAATTGCGCTTGCAGGTTCCTCTGGATGGGTCGCGTCAACGATGGTCCTCGCCCATCCGCTTTCGATACATGAACGAAGACCTCAACCGAAACGCCCTGTTGGATGCTGGAGAAGATACAGACGGCGATGGGGCCCTGACGCGCCGCATCGTGCGCATCCAGGATATCAACATGGACGGGGATACAGCAGACATCGGCGAGGCGCGCCCCGTCGGTGGCTGTAACGATTTAAGCGACGTTGAGTTTGCTCTGAATGACGACAACAGCATCCTGACGATTACCTTGACCGCAACAGCACGCGTGGACGGCCGGAGACCCACCCTGGTATCGGAGACCGTATCGGCGCGCGTGTATGTGTGCAATTGACCGATCAACCAGGGAGAAAAGCCATGATTTCCCGTAAGACTTCTCAAGACGGCTTTGCACTGCTGTGGGCGTTACTTGCGATCATGCTGGTTCTCGGCTCGGTTGCATTGGCGGTGATGCGCGTACACGCAAGCGGCCGTTTCACTGACGATGCCGTGCAGAAGGTCCTTCTGGATGAGGCATGCAAGGCCGGCGTCGACATCGGGATAGCGAGAATCTGGAATGACTATGTGGTCGGAAATGGCAATACGACGGGAAATATGGCGTCGTACCGGCTGTATATCGATGAACTCGTCGATAATAACGAAGACATCAATGGAAACGGTGTGCGTGATGCAGGCGAAAGCGACCTGAACGGCAACGGGATTTTTGAGACGGGTGCTCCTGCGACCATCATTGGCTCGAGTTCGGCCCGCCGGCTCCGCAATGGCGCCACCATTACTGAAGTGACGGTGTCCAGAACAGACGACCTGACGGGTACCTCCCTGACGCTTCGCGCTACGGCGGAACTGGGACAAGCGACGCAGACCTGCCAGCAAACCATCCGCATTTCAGGCAAGCTGTTCGAAGGGTTCGAATTTGCGATACTGGCGAACAACATCAACTGCATCCTGTGCCATGCGGAGATTCACGCGCTGGACCTTGCCCGGAACACGGACCCGGCGAGATTCGGCACCTTTGATCGTGTCAAGGTCGCATCGTTGGAGTCGCTCCTGTACCGCCGAACCGAAGCCTGCTCCAATGTGGCGGGCACGGTCTATACACGCGGCCAGATCTATGACACAACCGGTGCCCCGCTCTCGCCGGCGCAGGTGGCTTCATCAACATTCAAAGGGTACAGCTTCTCGAACGTAAACGGTAAACTGATCCAGAACTCCAGCGGCGCGATGAGCAAAACGGGTTTGGCCCAGGCCGAGCTGGACCCCTTTGGGACGCTGCGGCCGTTTGCGAATCTGTATAAAGACTACCCCACGGAACGCGCGCTCATGACGGACGGACCGCTTCCAGAATCGTTTCCTGCGCCGTTTCCTGACGATAACGGGAACCGGCTGGTGGACGACGATGAATTCGCCAGGGTCATGAGCAGCACAACAGGGTCGATCACCGGCGGCGTTGCGTATGGCGTCCCCCATGGTTCCACATACAACCTGGGGGATTTGCCTTCGGCGTCAAACGGAGCCGCCAATTCACTTGCATCCAACGGCACCTACAGCGGCAATCTGGTGCTTGTGGGTACGGAAGCGAATCCCATCGAGATCCACGGAAAAGTCGCTATTGATGGCGATTTGGTGATTCAGGGGCCGGTCAAGGGATGGGGGCAACTGCTGGTACGCGGCAACACCTATGTCACCGGAGACGTGACCTATAAAGATGCGCCCGGGGAATTCGGTGTGGCGAGTGACGGGACGGAGAACGGCCTGGCGCTGACGTCGGGCGGCAGCGTTCTCATGGGTGATTATCTGACCATTCGGGGAAAAAATCACACCGCGGACACGAGCAAGTTCCCCGATACTTCCCTCAGCATCCGGATGCGGGAGGCTCGAAAAACAAAAAGCGTCACAAAAAAGGTCGGGAACAAAAATGTCACGCAGACAATGGAATACGGTTATTTCGATCCCGGCGTGGTGGATGCCGGCAACATCCAGACAACCATGGTGGCCGGCGGAAAGCAAGTGACGCGCACCGGTCAGCAATTCAGCTTTACTACGTCTGAATTGATGCTTTTCAACAATCTGGAACTCGAGAAAGCCATAGCAGATCCCAGTTATAAGCCGCGGTTCTACGGGCTGCGGGAAAGCCAGCCCACGGATATCTATGTCTACGACTCTCCGGATGAACACTCCGTGCGGTATGATGAATCGGGCGGCGGCGTCCGGAAGCTGTCGGACTATCTGATAGACAAACGGCTCCCCCTCAGCATACTCAACAACGCCACGATTCACTATATGAATCCTGCGGGCAACTGGATCTCCGAAGACACCCTGCGGCAGATCTGGTGGAATGATGAACAGACGCGGCCGCCGTCCGGGCGCCCGTTTCAATTTGACGGGCTCGTCTACAGCAACAACGCGGTCTTCACGCTGACCCGCAGCTTTGTCCGCCACGGCTCGTATGCCTACGGCGCGATGCGGATCCGCGGCGGCATGGTGGCGGCCGACCTGGGCGTGCTCATTCCCGGTGAAGGGAACACGGTCGGGCTGACGCTGGAATACGATCGACGCGTGCGCCGCTTCCTGAATGTCGAAGATACCACCAAGGTGACTTTTTCTCGTCTCGTCTACCTGCAGGACCAAGGTTAGGAGTACAGCTCGTGATTCGCAATTTCATGCCGGCCGCTCTCTTCGGGGCATTTTCGATGATCCTGTGCGTCTGTGCGCTCTGCGTACCATCCGCCGGCGCTGATACCGTTACCATGAATAACGGTACACGAATTGATGGACAGGTGCAGGAGAAGCCCGGGGGGAGAATGGTTGTGATCGTCGATGGACGATCCATCGAGCTGCGGCCGGAGGAAGTGGCCCAGGTAGAAAAAAATGAAAAGACAGGCGGCCTGGATCAGGCCGCTCTGGAGGCGCGCCGGGCGGAAAGAGATCGGAGACACCTCGAAGAGACCGGGCTGACTCTGGAGCAGCGCATGGAAGTGATGGAACTGATGCGCAACCTCCAATCCTCAGATTCGAAACTGAAAGAGCGTTCCCGGGAAGCCTTGCTCGCCAAAGGAAAGGAACTCGACCTCTTCCAATTCTTCGAGCTCTACGTGCGAGGCCTGTCGCCCCGCTTTATTCCCGCTGTGTTGGAAGTCCTGTGCACGTTCGATGCCCCTCGCGCCATTCCGTTAGTGCGAGAACACTGCCTCCATGTGGATGCAAACACACGCATCACGGCGATAACCCTGCTAAGCAAAGAGCAGGACTACAATTCCGTCGAGCTGATTGCGCGCGGCCTCCTCGACCACGAACCCGACGTGCAAATTGCGGCATCCAACGCACTTGCGGCACTGCGCGCGCGGGAAACCACCCCGATTCTCCTGGATAACCTGCAATCTGCCGATGCCCGGGTGCGTTATGTCAGCCGGCACGCCCTCGCCCGCATTTGGAGCGAGCCCGATGCCCCCGTGGACTTCGAGACGCACGAAGAATGGGCCGCCTTCTGGGCCAGCGAGGCAAAGGCTGTGGACAACCCCATCACAACAGCCGGACTCGAGCCCCTGGTTAAGCCGGGAGAACGTTTCGAAGACGAATAGCGGCTTGCCCGCATCGCCACCGCCGCTCTACCGCACGTCATCTATTGGAACAGACGTGGAGTCTCCGCGCGATTCTTGCAGAGCAAAGCCTGCCTCGCGCCGGATCTGAATTCTCCGCATTGTTCGCCACAAAAGCGAAATCTCCGAATCAGTAATATGCAGAGGCACAGCCTTTCCTCCACCTAATGGACGCGCGAGACCCAGATGAATCTGGAAAAGCGGCTGAGTCTGTGCTACACTCTCCGCAGCGTCAGCATACACAGCCCGCGCGCCCGTAGCTCAGGGGATAGAGCGCTTGCCTCCGGAGCAAGATGTCGTGCGTTCGAATCGCACCGGGCGCGCCATTTTTTTATCCTTGCCAAGCTTTGACAATCGTTGAAAACCCTTGTAAACAGGGCCTTTTTCCGCAGCCACGCCTTGCCCGCTCCAGACCGTGTCGCCGACCTCCGTTTTGCCAGGAAATGACCCCTGTGTGCACCTGTTGCCAGAATTTGGTGCAAGCGCTGGTGCAAGCGTTCGCGCATCCCAACCCGCCGCGATCTTCCGCGCTTCGGCAGGCGGATCCCCTGATTCCTCGAGGTCGAGTTCCGGAAGCTGGTTGAGTGCGCCGGCCACATCCAGGAGTTTCGGGTCCGTGTACACGTTGGCGGTAAGCCGTGGATCAGAATGCCGCATCGCCGCCTGGGCCGTTCTCAACGGCACTCCTGCCTTCGACAGATGCGTTCCGAACGTGTGGCGCAACGCGTGGACGTCGATAGTCCGTCCCCGCTCGTCGCGCTTGGGTATCTCGGCCGCCTCCAGATCCCTGTCCAGGATGCGTATAAGGCCCGCAGGGACGTTAAAAAGCTTCAGACCACCCGGAAGCCTATCGGGAACCGGTTCGCCCTTTCTGAGGGCTTCCTCGCGCTCTGTGCGCAGCTTTTCGGCTAACCACTCGCTGATATCCGCGGCCAGGTCCGCACGCAAGGGGATGTGCGAGCCCTGGCGGTTCTTCTCATCGGCCGCATCGAGTTGGAGGAACGGAGCGTTTCCTTCAAGACACACCTGGCCAACTGTTATCGACGCCAATTCGCCTTTTCGAAGCCCCGTAAGCACGAGCGTCTTGTAGATGAGCGCCCGCTCCCAGCCTACGCGCTCCAATCTTGCCCTGGTCTTGTCAGAGACATTCGCACGCGCTTTACCCGCATTCTTCCCGCGCCGAATGGTAAGGCATTCCTGCAATGGCCGGCGCCTTGCCGCCTGGAGAAGCCGTTGGAGCTCCTCCTCAGTCAATGCTCGGCGCTTACGGCGCGGATCGGCCTTCTCGTTGGCCTTGCACAGCCCCGTAAAGGGATTCGACGCGAGGCGCCGGTTGAACACACACCAGTTGCCGAAACCGACCGCTGCGGCCCGATACGCATTGTGTGTCCGGGCAGACATACCCTTGTCCGCTTCGGAGGCCAGCCAACGCTCCAGGGCGCTGCGGTCCAGGTCACGCAATCTCTGGAACCCGCACTTCTCGGCAATCTTGTCGAGGTAGAATTTGCGGGCTTCACAGTGTCCGGCGCTCGAACGTTTCGCACGAAGGTGCGCGACATAGTCAGCGATGTGACGGCTCAACGGCACTTCCTGGTGGTCCAGAATGGCGTTCTCAGCACTCGAAATGATGTTGGCCTTCACCTTCTCGGCGCGTTCCATCAGCTCTCCGAGAACCGCCTTGGCTGCATCCTTCGAACGACATCCCGTGGCAACCTCCACGACTTTCCCCGAAGCATCTCGGTATTTCGCCGTATAGGTGCCTGCCTCCATGACCACACGAAGGGAACCGTCGCTGCCCTCGGTGAGAGGGGCCGTACGCGATTTGCCGTTACGGTCACGCCACCTGGCGAACCGTTCACCTTTCCGCATAAAGGTCTCGGCGCCTTCCGGCAAAGCCTTGGTGTACTTTTTCTTGTAAACCGACCCCACGGCTACCGCTCCTTCTTCTCACAGACTATACCAAAGTACTCCGCCAGACGGTCGGCCATGTCGAGCCGGAGAGACTGCTCCTGACGCATGAATTTCGCCAGGGACTGCCGCTTAACTCCCGTGGCGCGCTCCACAGCGCGCAGGGAAGGGGCCGCTTCCAATGCCTCCCGTAGCATCTCGGACATGTTTCCTGGTCTGTCTTGCCTTCTCATGGTAATAATTGTTACCATATCCTTTGCCTCTTGTCAAGGGGCGAGCGGCCGGACCACCCCAGAGGCCGCTCGCTGGTCCCTTCTGGGATATGTATCACTATTGCGATACCGGTTTCTGCACTCGGCTTATACATGGTCATGTATCACGGCTTATACATGCCTCGGAAATCTGACCGAACAGCCGGTAGCTAGACATGCCTCGACCCAGACCACCTTGGCGGACAACTTGCAGGAGGCCGCACTTTTTTAATCGCTTGATTGCGCGCGTAACAGTCACACGACTCACGCCTGCTCGCCGGGCAATGTCTTCTTGGGATGTCCTCGCAACCCCTTCCCTGGTGTCCCGGTAAAGGACCATCCAAACCCTTACTTCCGACAAGTTAAGATGCCGCATGCTGAAATCCACGAATGCATTGAGCAGCTGGAACCGCTCGGAAACATTGCGCTTGCGCTTGGTCTTCTCGGGCGTAGCGGGCCGCCTCTCTTCGACATACTCTTCCTCCAGAGCGGGCAGCACACCGCACCCGCTGAGTTGGCTTATATCACTCAATTGGCTCCTCCTTCTTGAGCAGCGGCATTCCAGAGTTCCTGGGCTTGCTTCAATCTCGATTTCTGCGCGGCAGCCTGTGAGCCCATAGCCGCGGTTGCGTCAAGTGGCAGGAAGCGCTGTATCCATTTCTGGAAATGCATCGTGATACTTCGCGTTTCCCCATGGCGGTTTTTGAGGCCCTTCAGCAGCACTTGGTCGCCAAGGTCATCAGACGGTACCAGGACATATGCCGAATCCGCGCCATACTCCAATTCCGAGGATTCTCGAAAACTGGCAAGGCCCGTTGCGTCAGGGTCGTAGGAGCTGCCGCCATTAGCACCTTTGCTCCTGGACACAGCCGAAACGGCGAGGATCGCCAATCTTGCGAGAGCAGATTTCCGCAGGTAGGCCATCGTCGCGTCAACCTGTCCACGTGACCCGTATTCCTCGCTCTTCACACCGATTCGCTGCACATAGTCAACAACCAGCAGGTCCGCCTCGAAGTCTTCCGCCGACGTCAAGGCGTTCCCTATTTCGAACGGCGGACGAACAAAGCAAATACGTGGCGCCACAGACTTGAGAATCTTCAGGCCGGCGCTCAATTGCTCCTGTGCTTTCTCACTCTTGATCTGCCGGTTCCGGATGCTCGTTAGCGACACACCCGAGAGATAGGCAAGAGCCCTTTCCAGGAGGGACTCTGGCGTCATCTCCACATTGCACACTGCCACACGGAGATCTTTTTGTAGTCTCAGCGCGTTGAACACGCATTGCATCGTGAAAGCGGTCTTGCCAACACCAGGAGGGCCGCCCAGGAGCGTGATGCTGCCAGGGGCAAGCTCAAACAGATTGAGCGCCCCATCGTGGACTCGAAATCGCACGGGCGGCTCACCAGACTGAATGTCCTTGTACCAGGCGTCGAGAAGATCGCTGGCAACGGAGTATTTCGCATCAGCCACGGCGCCCCCTCTCTAATCCGCAGTCGATTTGCCGGCGGACTTCACTGGGGCAAAGGCCCGAGTCCAACGCTGGCTCGGTCAAGAGCGCGTGCGCCAATCGGTCTGAACACTCAAATTCCGCCAGGTTCGCCGCAGCTTGAAAGACCCGCTTCGCCCGCTCACCCTCGGCTGCGCCCTCGCGGATGAACATCATGGTCCAACGGCTTAGCCGCTCAGGCCGTTCGTCGCCGCGCCCGGAGCCCTTTGCCTTGCCGCCCCTGACCTCTAAGACCTGCTTCTCGGCTTCGCGCCACGCGTGGCCAAGATTCCAGTCACATAAGGTGCGGTCGAGAAAAGGAATCTCGAAAGCCTTTGGGTTTTGCGCCAATTTCAGGATCGCGTCGATGCTCATATGCATGCACCCATCGAATCCGATGTGGCGTTTGTACAGTCTCGTCTTGGGATGCCGCGTATTCGGAGCTCGAAACGGCCGCACCTTGTCATAGATTGCGGAGTCGATGACAATGCCGGCCTCTTCGGCCACGGTTTCGCAGAACCGCCGCGTGATGCGATTGAAATCTTCGGAAGGTCCCGGCTCCCAGGCAGCTGTGGGTATCCCCACGTGAAAGCCTTTCGCGCCGCTGAAGAAGACAAGCATCGCAGATTCGTCGAAAGAGAATAGATCGCTTAACGTGGTGGCAAGGCATCGGGCGCGGTTCATGGCTTCAGCCAGATCGTCTGCCGCGTCGATGTCCCAATAAATCCACTCTGCCCAGCACGTCCCCGCGAATCCCTTCACGGACTTCGTTTCATTCAGGTGTGTCCGAAAAGCACCGTCAAACTGAAAGTGGGACAGATAAGCTTCCTGAGACAAGTCCACGCGCTCGTCACATTCGGCGTAAGCCGCGAAGGCGGCGGCGGCGATTGAACACCGCCGCACGCCTGAACACGGACCTACGATCCGAAAACCGTAGGTATGGTCTTTCATAGCGACTCCTCCTCTTCCCGCGATTCCATGAACAAGGGATCGTCCATGTCGCCCTCAGAATCGACGTTATCGTGGAGATCGCCTTCGTTGGATGCCTCGATTGCACCCCACTCATCGCTCCCCGCTTTCTTGTCGTCTTCATCAGTAGCGATGATGCCCAGAAACTGGAAGGCCGTCATCTTATTGAAGCTGCGACCGTCGTCACTGTTTCGCCTACTGACCCAAACGCGAAAGCGGAGCCCTTTGGGAGTCGGTCCATCCACTTGCGCCATGCTGGTCACGCCAAATTTTGCCAAGTCGCGCTTGGTGTAGGGAAGGGCATTCTTCGTCAGGTAAAGGGTATGACGCAAAGACCTGCCCGCATACTCACCCTCCAAGATGCGAAACTCCATATTCACGCAGGGAGTGCCTTGGCGCGATACATTACGCTGCATGTTCACGAGCCGCACGTCGTAATTCCCCGTGGGAACCGGCGCGTAATCGGGAGCGACCTCGGTTTCGTCCCACAATTTCTGGAGGTCGTCCCAGGCAGCTCTATCGTTTTTCGATTCGTATTTACTCATTGTTCAGTCTCCTTGTGCACGTCGACGAGAGGTCGTTGCAGGCCGAACGAGCACCGGAGGCACGGGCATACCGTGCCGGGACCGTGTTGAATCGCTGCGCGCAATGCCGGGCACTCGACTGAATGCACGCCATTCCTGGCAGTGACCTTGGTCTTGCGAGACCGTCGCTCGTTTCGTTTGAACCAGAAACCAGACATCTCATACAAAGCACTCATCACACTCATAGTCATCCTCCTTTCACCGGACCGGCCGGCACCCGCCCTCGACCCAGGCTTCGATCTCGGCTCGACGCCAGCGGACCAAGGCCCCTAGCTTTAGAGGCTTCGGCATCCGGCCGCCATCGGCAAGCCGGTACACATGCCGAGGCGAGCAATCCAGCAGCTTCGCTACATCATTGACTCCGAGCAACGTGCAGCCACCACATACGCCCATACATTCGAGATTCTTCGTGTCCTTCATTTCAGGACTCCTTTTTAACTCGCGAGCACTGTGCCCGCGAACTGTGGGCAGTCTCGCATCATGGGAGTACGTACAAATTGAGGTGCAGAAAACAGCCGGTATTTGTACGTTCTAGGAATTCGGATAACTCGCCATTGACAGGGCTGTCGGAGGATGTCTGGGAGTACGTAATTTTAACGAAGGGACTTGACAAGCCTTTTTAGGACTTGCGGTACTTGCGGACTCTATGTCGGGTCAGGGTTAGACGGACTTCATGCACGCTCATATTCTGGTTCTCTGCAAATTCCGGCAGGCACTGGTTTTTGGGTTTTCCTAAAGCAGTGTATCCGTCCCAATTCGCCCAGGCTTTCGCGATTCTCGCATCTTCCCTCGGGTCGCGCTCCTGCTTACGACCCGGACGTTCTTTAGCGGCTTTGCTGGCACGCCCGGTGAGGTCCTCGCGCACATAATCCGGGAGCCACTTGCCCAAGCCTTCCTTGTCTGCCCAACGAACGAAGTTCAAGGGCACAACGTAAAGCCGCCCATTCGATTCCGTGGCGGGAAGACCCTTTCGGTCCTTTGTTGATATACGTTGGGCAACGGCCGACTTCGCGTGCTCGTAAACCCCGTGTTCTTGAAGCTCACACTCTTCTCCAGCCAGGTCCCATGGGTCCAAAAGCAGTCGACAGGCAAACTCAAGATCCCACATGGGATGGCCGCGCAACTTCTTCTCATACAGCTCCTTCCGAGCCCGGCTTTCGAGAAGCGGGTTCTCAGGGCTCATGACAAAGACCTGGAGCAAATCCTCCATGCTCAGTGCCAGCAATTCCGGGTCGTATGGCTGAGAAAACAGTTCCGGCGCGAATTCGAAGGGCAATACGTCTTCGATGCGCCGTTCCTTTTCCGGCTTTGCGGCCTTTGTCAAGCCCCCGTTCTTTGAGCCAATCGCGATGAGAGAATCGTCCTCATTTCGGTCTTCCCTGTCCTGAGTCATGGAATGTTGCTATAGTTGCTTTTGCCCGCCCGGAGGATAGGGCAACGCT
>Ga0255345_1000639_pt1 | contig 56539 bp, 52 predicted proteins | sample wastewater_treat_6_FD_192415 | JGI IMG/M metagenome (GOLD analysis project Ga0255345, IMG submission 192415) | Wastewater microbial communities from Lulu Island WWTP, Vancouver, Canada - plant20 | ecosystem: Engineered > WWTP > Wastewater > Unclassified | place: Canada: Vancouver, British...
GCGATGGACACCAGCTTCAAGTCACCGGACAGCCGCCACAACATCCACTTCGTGTCATGCGCCGACTGCCACCCGAAGGGAGTGCCGGAACGAAAGAAGTGACGACGCTGTCGCTGCAGATTCAGGATTCGTGGATCGTGACAAGCCCTCTGCGCCTCCGCGCCTCTGCGTTGAACGTGGACACGCGATGCAGCGCGACAGTGTGAGATCGAATTCGTGACAGGCCTCTGTGTCTCTGCGCCTCTGTGGTGAACGTGGACACGCGATCGTCAGAAACTGGGCTTTTCGATCGCCGGCTTCACGCCAAGGTACCGCCCCATCCAGTTCTGCATTTCCCAGTGCCAGTAGATCGCGTTCTGCGGCGAGAGCACCCAGTGGTTCTCGTCGGGGAACACGACCAGCCGTGACGGCACGCCCATCGCCTGCAGCACGCCGTACAGCTCGAGGCCGTTGCCGTACGGCACCCTGTAGTCCTTCTCGCCGTGCAGGACGAGCGTCGGCGTCTTGAAGTTCTTCGCGTAGAACATCGGGTTCTGGCGCTGCATCCCCTCGAGGTTCTCCCACGGCTTGCCCCCCATCACCTCGGGGAAGCCGTGCGGGACGTCGGTCGCGTACTGCGCGTACGAGTTGTTCACGCCCGCGTGATCGACGATGCAGGCGAACCGGTCGGTGTGGCCCAGCACCCACGCCGCCATGTAGCCGCCGTAGCTGGCGCCGGCCGCGCACATCCGCTTCGGGTCGATGTTCGGCAGCTCGCGCAGCAGGTGGTCGGTCGCCTTCATGATGTCCTCGAACGGCATGTCGCCCCACTGGTTGACGATGCTGCGCGAGAAGCGCTCGCCGAAGCCGGTCGACCCGTGGCGGTTCACCCAGGTGACGATGTAGCCGGGCGCCGCGAAGACGTGCGTGTTCCAGCGATAGCTCCAGCTGTCGCGGTTCATCGTGTGCGGGCCGCCGTGCATCAGCTGCACCAGCGGGTAGGTCTTGCGCGGGTCGTACGACGGCGGGTAGACGAGCCACCCGTGAATCCGGTCGCCCGCCGCACCGGTGAACCAGTAGGGCTTGACCGTGCCCAGCTCGAGCCCGGCCACCAGCCCGTCGTTGAAGTGCGTGAGGCGCCGGGGCTCGCCGCCGTTCGGGTCGAGCACGAACAGCTCGTTCGGCCGGCTGGTGGTGTCGTTCAGGAACACGACGGCCCCGCCCTCGACGTCGAGCGCGGTCGAGGTCCCTTCACGGTAGACGGTGGAGAGCGCCTTGCCGGCGGCGCCGGCGGAGAAGGCGGCGCTGGCGAACGACGAGCCTTCCTTGGCGGACGCGGCCGCGGCCAGGTCGAGCTTGAACACCGGCACCACCCCCTCGCTCTCGCCGGTGAGCCACAGCAGCTTCCCGTCGGGCGAGAACTCCACGCTCTCGAACGCGAGGTCGAACGCCTCGGTGACCGGGGTGTTCTTCCCGGTGGCCAGGTCGTGCCGCCACACCTTCGGGAACTGGCCGCCGTAGTAGCGAACCTTCGTCCGGTTGTAGAGGAGCGAGGCGCCGTCGGGCGCGAACACCGGGCTGCTGTCGTCGCCCTGGTTCTCGGGCGTCACGTTCTTCATCGTCCCCGAGCCGTCGGTCGGCACGAGGTAGATGTCGTGGTTCGGGAAGTCGCGGAACGGCCGCGGCGTCGAGTTCACCGTGAGCGCCACCGTCTTGCCGTCGGGCGAGACGTCGAAGCTCACCGTGCCGCTGTTCTGGAACAGGCGGTCGAAGCGGGGCGTGAGGTCCACGAACGACTTGTCCGCGAGCTTCACCAGCAGCAGCCGGTGCGCCAGGTTGTCGGTGAGGTAGCGGTCGAAGTAGCGGTACTGCCGATCCTCGGTGACCTTCGCCGTCATCTTCGATTCCTGGCGGCGCTTCATCTCCTTCCGGATCGCCTCGACGTCGTCTCTGCCCATCGTGCCGGCCAGCTCCGGGATCACGGTGGTGCCGACGATGACGGCCGAGCCGTCGGGGAGCCACTTGGGCGAGGTGACGCTGTAGGGCAGCTCGAGGATCTTCTCGGCCTCGCCGCCGCCGACCGCGATGACGTAGAGCGCGCCGGCCTGGTCGCCGTCGCGGCGCGAGGTAAAGGCGATCCGCGTGCCGTCGGGGCTCCAGGCGGGCGAGCCGTCGTTGGCCTCGGCGGCGGTGAGCCGCCGCGGCTCGCCGCCCTTGACGTCCACCAGCCACAGGTTGGTCGTGCTCTTGTTCTTCTCGATCGACCACTCCTGCACGGTGAAGACGACGCGGGTGCCGTCGGGCGAGAGCGCCGGGCTGCCCAGGCGCTTCATCGCCCAGAGGTCTTGCGGCGTGATCGGGCGCCTGGCCGGCTGCGCGGCGGCGGCCGGCTCGGTGGCGGCGGGCGTTCCCGCCTGCCCGGCAGCGGTGCCGCCAAGCAGGAGGGCGAGCGTCAGCAGCAGCAGCGAGGAGAAGTGATGTCGGCGCATTGAGAGATTCTACGATCCCCGCCCCGCCCTGCACCCGCCTCGTCGCGCGGTGCGCGGCTACGGCGCGGCAGGCCCCCCGGCACCCTCGGCACCAGCACGTTCTGCACCTCCGGCACCAGCACCTCCAGCACCTTCTGCACCTCCGGCACCAGCACCTCCAGCACCTTCTGCACCTCCGGCACCAGCACCTCCAGCACCTTCTGCACCCCCTGCACCTCCTGCACCTCTCTATTCCAGTTTCATCTCCGCCACCAACGGCCGGTGGTCGGACGCCTCGGTCTCGGGCACCCAGGCACGGAGGGGCCGGAGGGTCGAACCCTTTCGAACCCAGAGGTAGTCGATCCGTTTGGCCGGCGCGGCGCTGGGGATGGTGAAGCCGTTTCCCTCGCCAACCTGGGCCCACACCTCGTCGAACGTCTTCGACATCGCCAGGTAGGTCCGGCTGCCGGGCGTGTCGTTGAAGTCGCCGCCGAAGAGCGCGGGCAGCCCCTCGTACTGCGCCAGCACCTCGCCGAACTGCTCCACGTTCAGCAGCCGCTCGGCATCGTCGCGCCGGTAGTCGATGTGCGTGCAGAGGAAGAGGAGGTCGCGGCCGTGTACGTCCACCACCACCTGCAGCACGCCGCGCTGCTCGGCCGGGCGCAGCATCCGCAGGTGCGTGTTGGCCCAGCGCCGCACCGGGAAGCGGGTGAGGACGGCGTTGCCGTACTCGCCGCCCTGGTGCGGGTGGTTGTTGCTGAAGATGGCGGTCATCCCCGTGAGCGCCGCCAGCTCGGCGGGCAGGTCGCGGCGGGCGGTGCGCTCGACGCCCCGGTCCACCTCCTGCAGGGCCACCAGGTCGGCGTTCTCGCCCGTGATGACCGAGGCGATGCGGGCCAGATCGAGCCGGCCGTCGAGTCCCTCGCCGTGGCGGATGTTGTAGCTCATGGCGCGGAAGGTGACGGGGCCGCCGCGAGCGGCACGTGCGGCAGGGGCGGTGGTGGGCGCAGAGGGCTGGCGCCCCGCGCAGGAGGCGGCAAGGAGAAGGACGGCAGCGACGGCGGCAAGCTTCCGGTGCATCGCCGGATCGTACAGCCGCGCTTCGTGATCGCAAAGAAGGGAGTCGGCGGTTGCCCTCTGCCTGCCTCCCGGTCAAGATGAAGGTTATGCCCCGCCAAGCCCCCTTCGGCATCGAACCCCCTGGATACCGGCTGCCGGCGGTGGCGCGCGTTGGCGCGGTCCACCTGCAGGTGCCGCAGCTTGCCCGGTCCCTCGCCTTCTACCAGGACGTTCTCGGCCTGCGGGTCGTCGAGCGCGACCAGGTGTCGGCTGCGCTCGGCGCGCCCGGCACCGGCGGTGCCGGCGGCGCGGACGCCGCGGAGCCCCCGCTGCTCTCGCTGAGAGCGAGGCCGGGAACGCGGCCGGCAAGACCGGGGTCGCTCGGGCTCTACCACTTCGCCATCCTGCTTCCCTCGCGCGAGGCGCTGGGCGGCCTCATCGCGCACCTCGAGACGCTGGGCGTGCCGTTTGGCGGGGGAGATCACCTGGTGAGCGAGGCGGTCTACCTTTCGGATCCCGACGGCCTCGGCATCGAGGTGTACGCGGACCGGCCGCGCGAGCAGTGGCGGGTTCGAGGCCGCGAGCTGGTGATGGCCACCGAGCCGCTGGACGCCGACGACCTGGTGCGGGCTGCCGGCGGCCGCGGCTGGGAGGGGCTGCCGGCCGGCTCGCGCGTCGGCCACGTCCACCTGAGCGTGGGCGATCTCGAGCAGGCCGAGGCGTTCTACCACCGGGCCCTCGGGCTCGACAAGGTGGTGTGGAGCTACCCGGGCGCGCTGTTCTTCTCGGCCGGCGGCTACCATCACCACCTGGGCGCCAACACCTGGGGGCGCGGCGAGGCGGCCGGCGCCGAGGAGGCGCGGCTGCTGTCGTGGGAGCTGCAGCTGCCGGGCGGGGACGCGGTCGAGGAGGCTGCCCGCAGCCTCGAGGCAGCCGGGTATTCCGTCGAGCGCTCCGGTACGGGCTGGAGTGCGTCCGACCCCTGGGGCCAGGCCCTGCACTGCGTCCCGGGGCCCATCTCTTGAGCGCTCTGCTCCTGGCCGCCGCCGCTGTCGGGCGGCGCGGTTGCCGCCGGCAGTAGCGCCGGCCTCCGTGCCGGCCGGCCTCCGGGCGGTCGCCTCGGTCACCTTCTCCGCGCCCTCCGGTCAGCATTTCGAAAGAATTGAAGCTTGCTAGTCGCGCCACGACGCGACAAATCACGACATGAGCCCGATGTCGCTCCTTGACGCTTGCCTCCAGGCCGGCGCGGGACGAGACTGCTGCCGTCCCCATCCCCCATTTCTCGTAAGTCCCCTCGGCCTGCGGGCCGGCCGAGTGACCCCGGCTGTCGCATCCACCCGGGACACTGCTCTGGCAGGTGCTGAAAGAGAGCCTGGCAACACTGTCCCTTCTGCGAGCCGTTCGATGACTGTGGCGCAACTCATCTATCCCGGGGATCGCTACGCCGACCGGGCCGCCAGGGACCTGGCCCTGGCCGTCCTGCAGCAGACCGTCTTCGGGAGCGGTCCCGGGGGCGAGGGCTGGACGGCCGACGCGTTTCTCGAGCGGCTCGGCGCGGCTGACGGCGGGGCCTCCGACCTGCTCGACTCGGTGGTCTCGATCGAGGAGCTGCAGCACGTCCCGCTTCCCCCGGCGTTGACCGACGGCCACGGCCGGCTGTCCACGCCGGCCCGGGTCGAGTATCTCAACGACCTCGCGGTGGCGATTCGCGACGTGGCCGTCACGAACCTCGCGGGGCTGAAGCCCGAACACACGCGGGCGCTCGAGGGGCTGGTCGCCGCTCGTCTCGGCCCCCCGCTCGGGCTCAACGGCGCCCGGCACCTGCTGTCGGCGCTCGCCGGCCGGCTGCGCGGCGTGCGCCTTGGCGTGGGCCTCGACAAGCAGGAGTTCGAGCGGCAGCGCGCCGATCTCGCGCCCCGCTACGCGGCCGCCGAGATCGAGGCGAGCGTGACGGGCAACGGCGCGGGCAAGTACCGCCAGCTGGTGGACGAGGAGGCGGTGCTCGTCTTCGACATCGAGCGGCACGACGCGGCCATCGACCTGTTCACGCACCTGATGGACCGGGTGGCCGAGTGGCGCAGCCAGGTGATCGCGCTGGCCGGAGCGTGCGACGGCCTCATCGAGGAACTGCTCGACGAGGCGGAAGTGGCCCGCCGGCGGCGCCCCGACCTGGGTCCGACCGCGTACGAGATCGACGCGCCGATGCGCGGGGCGCCCCGGCCCGATCCCGAGATCGAGGGCGCGCGCTTCCTCGCCTGGCTCGCGGCCGAGCGCCAGGGCGGACCGGCCGCGCTGCTGCCGCTCGGGCGCGGCGAGCTGAAGGACCTGCTGCTGCGGTGGGCGGCCGGCCACGAGGCGGTCAGGGCCGTGAGGGACAGGCGAATCGACGAGGTGCTGTCGTCGATTTCGGCCGACGACCGCCGCCGCCACCTCCGGCAGCTGGTGGCGCTCGCGGCCGCCGCCGGGTCGGCGGAAAACGGCGGACCTCCCGCGGTCTACGTCTTCGGCGTCGAGGACGTGGAGCGCACGTCGCTCTCGCAGGCCGAGGTGAACCAGCTCGTGCCGCCAGCCGCGGCGGCGCGCATGGTGTCTACGGCTGATTCGCGGCGGATCTTCTGCATCGGCGTGGCCGGCTAGGAACTTGGAACGCGAAGGTCGGGCTAGCCCGCCGAAGCCGCAGCCTGCCCGCCGTACCCGCGAACGAAGTGAGCGTTTGGCGAAGGCGGGAGCGTAGCGAGCGTTTGGCGAAGGTCGGGTCGCCACCCGGGGGGCAGATCGTGAACAGGCCGCCTTTCACGATCTGACCCTCGCGTGGTTTCGGGCGTCAGCGGCCGCTCAGGCGCCAGCGGCCGCCGCCGCGCGCGGAGATGTAGAGGAAGATGAAAGAGTAGAGCGCGGCCAGCTCGCCGCCGTTCTGGATCGGGAAGAGCGCGCGCGGCGCGTGACGCCAGAAGTAGGCCACCGCCATCTCGCCGGCCAGAATGAGAGCCACCCAGCCCGCCTGGATGCCGAGCGCGATCAACACGCCGCCCACCAGCTCGAGCACGCCCGCCAGCCCGTAGATCGAGTGGAGCGGCACCGCCTTCCCCCCGAGCAGCCCGAACACCTTCTGCACGCCGTGCTGCGCGAACAACAAACCCGCCACCACGCGGAGCAGGAAATACGTGACTTCCGAGTACCGGTCGGACCAACGGGCCATGGGGCGACTCCTCGTTGAAGTTTCAGGAAGATCCATCCTACCCCAGCAGGCGGCCGGCCGGCCCGCTGGAACCAAGGGGGCCCGCGATGCTATGTTCTGTCGTTCATGGACCCGGCGGTTCGGCCCCACACCCTTCGCTTGAACGGCTGGAAGGAGATTGCGGCCCACTTCGGCCGTACGGTTCGCACCGTCCAGAGGTGGGAGCGCGAGCTGGGCCTGCCGGTCCACCGCCTCTCCGCCGGCAAGGGGGAGACGGTCTTCGCGCTGCCGGCCGAGCTGGACGGGTGGCTCGTCCAGAACGAGCGCGCCCCCGGCGGTCCTGGATCGGCCGACCCGAACGGAAGCGGAAGCCGTGAGATCGACCCGGGCAGCGGGCCCGGCGCCCTTCCCGCCCGACCCGCCCGCCGCAGCTTTGCCAGCCTCCTCGCTGTGTTCCTGGTCGGCGTCGCGGTGATCGCGATCGTTCTCCTCGTGGCGTGGCACCCGCCGGGCACGGTGGACGGCGAGCGACGGGTCCCCTCGTCTTTCAAGCGGGACGGCCAGCAGCTGACCGTGCTCGATCAGTCAGGCCAGGTCCTCTGGACGTGGCGCGCGCCCTTCCCGCTGAGCGAACGCGAGTACTCCGACCAGCCGGGGGTGCCCGCGTTCCCGCGGGTGCTGTTCACCGATCTCGAGGGCGACGGCTCGATCGAAACGGTGTTCTGCGCCCTCGGCGGCGTGCTCGCCGACTCGGCCGTGTACGTCTTCGAGCAAGACGGCACAATGCGCTTCGGCTGGGAGTACCAGGGGCAGAAACGGTTCGGCGACGTCACCTATTCTTCGCCATGGAGGATCGCCGGGGTCGTCCTGCGCCCGGCAGGAAGCCGCGAGGAGATCTGGGTGGCTCTCTTCCATATCCCGTGGTTCCCGTCGGCGCTCGTGAGGCTCGACGCGAAAGGGAAGGTGACGGGCGAGTTCTGGCACCCGGGGTACGTCACCGCCGTGGTGCCGGCCACCATCGGAGGCCGCGAGGTGCTGGTCGTCGGCGCCAGCAACAACGACTTCCGCAGCTCGGCCCTCGCGGTCGTGGACCCGGACGTTCCCACCACGGCGCCGGCCCTGCGCCCCGACTACGCCTGTGCCGACTGTCCCGGGGGGCGGCCCCTGCACTATCTCGTCTTTCCACGGACCACGCTCGCGCGCCAGTTCGACCCGGTGGGGGCAATCCAGGCAATCACCGTGGACGCGGCCGGGCAGATGGTGGTGGCGGTCGAGCAGCTGGGCGTGTCGCTGACCGGTATGGCAACCCCCGCGCAGGCGTCGGTGCATTACGTGTTCGACAGCAACATGCGCCCGGTCTCGGCTGAACTGGGCGAGACCTACGTCAGGGCCTACCGCGAGCTGCTGGCCCAGAAACGGTTCACCGCACCCCCGAATTTCGACGAGCAGTCGGAGCTGTGGCCGGTGCGCAAGTGGGATGGCTCGGCGTTCGTCCCGCTTCAACCGCCGCCGCGGTGAAATGTTGCCAGGCCCCATTCGCGTCACAAGCGACGTACCCCCACCGCACCGTGCGAACGGTGCAGCGGTGGGAGCGCGAGCTGCGGCTTCCGATTCACCGGCTGGCCACCGGCAAGGGCGATACGGTCTACGCGCCGGTGGACGACGCTCCTTCTACCTCACCTTGATCAGCTCGCTCTTGACGTTGAAGCCGCGGTACTCGAGCTGCAGCGGCGCGCCGGGCGGGACGTCGTAGACCAGCGTGAAGCGCCGCGAGCCGCCGGCCGGGACCACGTTGCGGCCATCGAGCCGGCAGGGCGCCTGCGTGCTGGCCCTCGATGGGACGATGCGGGCGTCGCCCGGCCCCACCAGCCGGAACTGCTGCGCGGCCTGCAGCTCGATGCCGGCGCCCGTGCGCAGGTTCTCGACGACCAGGTCGAGCGCAACCTGTTCGGCCCCGGCGGCCGGCGGGGGCAGCCCGGGCGGTACCGCCGTGCCCGGCAGCTTCAACACGCGAAGCACGTCGCCGTCGGTGATCGTCGCCTCGGGCGCGGACCACTTCGGCTTCACCTCGCCCAGCACGGGCAGGTCGATCGCGGCGCCCTGCCTGGGCCGGAACAGCAGCGCGGCGGCTCGCGTGTCCGCGGGAACGCTGAACGCGAGCTGCCCTTCGCTCGGCACGAACGGGGTGAACCGGCCGCGCGGCGCCAGCGGGCGGGTCAGGCCCGCGGCGTCGCGATCGGGTGAGAAGACGCACCCCTGGTCCGTCAGAAGGAAGCCGAAATCCGCGAACGGCAGATCGACGAGCGCTTCCTTGCGGCTGATGCCGCGCAGGGTGACGACCAGCCGCCGCCGGCCCGGGTCCTTCGCGTCGGCCCACGTCGCGCCCGTCGCGGCCAGCTCCACGATCTCGTTCGCCCTGGCCGATCCTCCGAGACCGGTCGCGAGCGCCGGCACCGGGCCCGAGATCGGGACGAGCAGGTGGCCGTTCACCGAGTCGAGGAACAGCAGGGCGAGCGACTTCGCTCCCGCCTGCGTCTCGAACGCCAGCCCGCCCGACACCACCTGTTCGAACCCGGGGATGCTGAGCCCGTCCGGCCCGACGTGGCCGGGCAGCCCGCGCGTCGCCTGCACGTCGATCGGTTCGGCGACACGGCCGTCCACGATCAGCCAGAGCAGGTTCGGGAGAGGCCGGGCTTCGAACTTCACGTCCTCGAGGGTGGTGTCCGCCGACGCCGCGGCCTTGTCCTGCGCGGTCGCGCCGCCGCCGAAGCCGAGCGATCCCGCGCCCGCCGTGCGGTCGGCCGCCTTCTTCCGGTTCACGGCCTTCTTCGGCACCAGGTTCTTCCACGCCGTCTCCACGATCACGAACTCGCGCCCGGCAGACGCCGTGCGATTTCCAATCGACGGCAGAACCCGCACGCCGGTCACGCGGAGTTCGATCGCCTTGCTCGCGGCAGCCTGCCCGGCTGCGGCGATGGTGACCTTCCCGGCTGCGGCTGCCGACGGGCCTTGCACGCTTGTGCCTCCGGACGCTCGCAGCTGCGGGAGGGCGCCTCCGTTCGCAGCCGCCCACACCAGCCAGCATCCGGCAAGGCATACCGGCAGTCGTCGTGTTCGTGTCATCGATGCCCTACTTACCGAAGTACCCGGCCCCGGCTCCGAGCGCCCCGATGAAATCCCCCAGGAGGCCCATGAGCGAGTCCTTGATCAGGTAGCCGAAACCGGTGAAGAAGCCGCCGAGCACGCAAATGAGGTAGAGCAGGTAGCGAACCGCTTCGACCTTCGCGCCCCCCGCTCCGAGCAGGCAGAAGCCGATCAGCACGCCCCGCAGGAAGCCTTTTGCCGCGACCTCGGCCATCGCCTGTCCCCAGCCCCTGTCTCCGATGGCGACCGTCTCGCCGCTAGAAGGGTCGATCTGCCAGAAGACCCCCTCCGCGACGCCGATGCCGGTGGGTGCGACAACCACGTGCCCGCCTGCAACGCTGTCGGTCACGCGCGCCTTCGCGTCGGCCGGCAGGTCGAGTGCCGCCGCCTCTGCGCTCGAGCGCACGGCGACCCATTTCGCGCCCTTCTCCACCAACTCCGAGAGACGCTGGGCCGCCGAGCTGGCAATCGACGCGTTGCCGCAGCACCCCTGCGAAACGAGCAGCGCCTCGGCGCTGCTGTCGATCACTCCCTGCCGCAGGGCGAGCGCAAACGGGTCGTTCCCGTCGGCCGGCCACGCGCCGACCGCGTTGGCGACGATGTCCACTGCCTGCTGCGCGCTGACGCCGCCCGCCTCTGGCGCGGCTAGCGCGCGATGCAGCGACAGCACGTTCACCTCGCGGATGAAGACGTGGTCGCGCTGAGGGTTCCACGCCGCGCGGGCGAGGGCAAGGATGTGCAACGGGCCGGGCAGCGGCTTGATACGGCTGCCCAGGCGGGCAATCTCGGCATCCGATGGGGCCGATGGGGCCGCGAGGGCCTGCAGCGCGCCACGGTTGTCGAGCACGCCGCGCGCGGTGCGCCACGCCACGAACTCGTGCGAGAGCGCCCAAGCCAGCGGGAGGATGGTGGTGTCGCCGAGCAGCGCGAGGCTGCGCTCGAGGCGCTGGGAATCGGTTAGCGGCGCGGCCGTCCCGCTTCCCTGGGCGCGCGCCGCGGGCCCGAGCAGGTCGACAATGGCCCGGCGGACCCTCTTCGGATCCCGCCCGGGCGCCCGGATCTCGTACTCGAGCCACACCGCCGTCAACGCGGCATCGGAAGACGAGCCCTGGCCGGCCGGCTCACTTGCCGCCGGACTCGGACTCTCGCCACCGCCCATCAAGCCGCCGAGCCCGCCGAGCGCACCCCCGCCGAACCCGCCCGGCCCTCCCTGCGCCGCGGAAACCGGTGCGCCGAGCGCGCCGGATGCCTGGAAGGCCCTTCCGGTCCTGTCCCCGTTCGGCAGGGCAAGGACCGGCTCCCACGCATTCACCGCGACTGCGGCCTCGCGGAGCTGGGCTTCGACGTCGCCGCCGAGCGACAGGCCTTGTGCGACGAACGGCCTGAAACGCAGGACGAACGCCTCGCCTTGCAGATCCTTGCCGGCGACGGTGTACGTGAGCACCTGCTGCTCGAGCAGCCGCGCGCCCGCCGACTGCTCGATGACGACGCGGATGTCGAGCGCGTGCTGGAGCGGGCGTGGCACCTGCGCGGGGGCCATCGTCGCTGCCGGTACCAGCGGATCGCCCGGCCCGCCGGCCACCCCTGCCGGATCGAGGTCCACCCAGGCGCCCTCGTCCTGCAGCTGAACCCACCAGTGGTCGGAAGCGGCCGCGAGGTTCGCGCCGTCGTCCGCGGGGCGCGCGGGCCCGAGCGCCGCGAGGAGCAGCGCCGACCGCTGCTCCGAGGTGCGCGATGCCGCCTCGACCACTCGCGCCGCCTCGGCGTCGGCCTTCTCGAGGGCCGGCGCCAGGCCTGCCGTGTCGATCCCGCGCTTCTTCGCGTACACGGCGACTACGGCGGCAGCCGCCGACGGGCTTCCGCCCGCGAGGGCCGAGGTGGGCGGCTTGGCGTACGCAGCGAGCAACTGCCGCCCGGCCTCGGGCGTGAGCGTGGCGCGCGCGAGGCGCACCGGCTTGCCGGCCGCCCGCAGCAGGTCGGCGAGAAGAAGCGATCGGTCGAGGCTGTTGCCGCGACGATCCATCAACACGCCCGCCGCGCCGCGCAGCGTCCCAAGGTAGGGGACCCACCGCGTCTCGCGCGCCACCCACGCCAGCAGTTCCGGCGGCGTCGCGCCAGCCTTGAGAACCGCCGTCCGCTGGAACGTATCGGAGGGGGTTGCCTGGATCGTCGCCTCGGCGAAGTCGATCAGGCGCTTGACGCGCGGCTCGACGCTGCCCGGGTCGCTTTCGTCGGTTGCGCCGAGCAACCGGGCAAGCTCGCCCCCCTCCGTGGTTGCCGCCTCCACAGCTCGTTCGACCGCGGCGGCCGTGAGAGGCTGCGCAGTTCCTTCCGGCTGCACATTGTTCGCGCTCTCCGAGGCCGGAGAGACGATGCCGTAGGTCCGGAAGCCGTACGCCGCGAGGGCCACGAGAGCAACCGCACCGACGATCCAGGCGAGCCGTCCGACGCTGCGTGCCATGGTGGTCTCCTCGCGGGTAGAGCGCGCGGCCTACTTGTTGTCTTCGGTCGGTAGCGGCGGTGGCGCGAGGGGCGCCGCTTCCGGCACAGGCGGCGGGGTGGCGGGAGGCGCTTCCGGGACGGCCGGCGGGGCCGGCGGAGCGGCGTCGGCCGCGGGCTGCTCGTCTTCGGCCTTGATCTTCTCGATGTCGGCGCGCTTGCCGGCAATCACGGCCTGCTCGGCCTCGATCTGCTGCTCGAGCGTCGCGACCCGGTCGGCCAGCGGCTGCAGGTCGGCGGCGTTCAGCCCACCCGAGCGGAGCATCGCGATCGCCTTCGCGCCCGCGTCGGCCTTGACCTGGGCGATCTCGGCGGTGAAGCCGGCGATCTTCCGCTCGACCTCCCCGATCTCGCCCTTGATCTTCTGAATCCGCATGAACTGGTCGGCCTCGCGCTTGGTCTTGTCCACCGCGTCGCCGACGGCCTTGGTCACCTTGTCGAAGAAACCCATGAACGGTCCTCCTGTCCAGCAGGGCTGAAGCCCTGCTCTAACGCTGCTCACAGGCGAGACGCCTGTGCCACTGTGCCACTCACAGGCGGGACGCCTGTGCCACTGTGCCACTCACAGGCGGGACGCCTGTGCCACTGTGCCACTCACAGGCGGGACGCCTGTGCCACTGTGCTGCTCACAGGCGAGACGCCTGTGCCACTGTGCTACTGCAGGGTGAGCTGGCCGTTCTTCATCGCGATCGTCAGCGTCACCGACTGGCCGAGCGCGACGCTCACCTTGGGGGCCACCAGCTCGCGGGCGCCCGCCTTCACCGCCACCTTGTAGGTGCCGGGCGGCAGGGGGTCGCTGCCGCTCCCCGCCTCGCTCGCGAGCACCACCTTCCCGGCCATGTCGTACACGGTGTAGGGGAACTTCTCGATCGCCGCGACCGTCACCGCGTCGGCAAGCGCGGCCCCGGTGTTGGCCGCGTAGTACAACCCCCCGGTCGCCTGTGCGAAGGCGGCCAGCTCCTGCTGTGTCTTCGGGTTCTTCAGCGCGAAGCCGACGATGTTGAGGCGGATGTCGAGGCCCGAGGCCTTCAGCTCCTCCGCGGCCTTCACAGGATCGCCCTTGCAGCTCTCCTCGCCGTCGGTGATGAGGATCACCGTGCCGCCGCCCAGCTGCTTCAGGTCGCCGGGCGCCTGCAGCGACGAGTAGACCAGCGGCGTCTCGCCCTTGGGCTTGAACGCGCTGGCGCTCTTCATGATCGCGGCGCGATTGAGCTTTCGCACCGGGACGAGCAGCTGGGTGTCGGTGCAGGTCTTCGGCGAGGTGGAGGCCTCGCGGTGGCCGTACATCCTCAGGCCGACGTTGAAGTCGTCGGGCAGCGTGTTGAGCACCTGGTCGAGCGTCTCGAGGGCGACGTCCCAGCGCGTCTTCTTTCCCGCCATCACCGCCTTCATCGAGCCCGACGCGTCGAGGATGATCTCGAGGTTCCTGCGCGTCTTGGTGGGCGGCGCGAGCTGGCTGACCACCGCCAGCTCGCCCGACTTCAGAGGTCCAACCTGGAGGCACAGCGAGTTGGTCTTGCCGTCGGCCGCCGCTCCTTTGACCTCCAGCGCGAACGGTTTCACCTCGCCCCCGGCAGGCATCGTCAAGGAGAGCTTCGATTCCTGGAGGCTCGACACCTCGAGGCTTGCCGGCTCGAAGGCCGTCTTCAGGCCGGGGATTGCGGGCGTGGCCGACGCCGTGAGCGACACCACCCCCTTGTAGCCGAGGTTCGAGACCAGCGAGAGCGGGTACTCGTAGGTCTTCCCGGGCTGCACGCCCCGCCAGCCGAGGCGCGGCTCGGTGGTGACGATGAAGTTGCCGACCCTGATCGAGCACGGCAGGTTGTCGGTGTTGAACCCCTGCGACAGCTGGCGGGCGTGGATGACGTCCATCCACCGCGTGCCGACCATGTCCACGTCGAGGCCGTCCCAGATGATGAGGCCGCGGCCGTGGTGCGCGTACGCCTGGACGACGCCGAAGATGCCGTCGGCGTTCTTCACCACCATGTGGCCGCACCAGCCCGGATCCCACTCCATGATCGCGTTCGAGTCGCCCAGCTCGTTGCCCGGCGGCGGCCAGCTCACCCACTCGGCGGTGTCCACGAAGCCGGGACGCGTCCTGTAGGTGTGCGCCATCCAGTTGTTCTCGACGATGCGCAGCACGGAGCCCGGCTTGCCGAAGGCTCCCGGGTTGTCCGACTTGAAGCGGTAGGGCAGCCAGCTGTAGTCAGGCGTGCTCCCGCACTTGTCCGAGTCGTGGATGATCAGCTTGTGGCCCGCGGCGACCCACGCCGTCAGCGCCTTGCGGAATCGCGGGCTGAGCGGCTTGAGGTTGCACGCCTGCTGCATCACCACCGTGTCCACGCCGGCGAGCATCCACGGCTGCACGTGGTTGAGTGCGACGAGCCTCGTCTTGATTCGCCCGAAGATATCCAGTTCCTTCCACTTGGACGGGTACGTCTTCGGGAAGCGGCCGCTTTCGATCCCCAGCGGCACGAACGAGCTGGGCCCGCCCAGGTAGTTGGTCATCAGCAGCAGAACGTTGCGGCTCTCGCCGTCGCCCGGGTCGATGTCGGGATCGGCATCGGGCGAGCAGCCCGCCACGGGCGCGCGCTGGGCGGCGGCCGCCTTGGCTCCTTCGGCCATGAAGACGGGCTCGGCGATCTCGGGGTGGCGTGTGAGAAGCGGCACGTAGCCCGGCGCCTGGCCCTCGAACACCTGGATCCGCGCGATGCGGAAGGCGTACGGGTTTCCCGCGACCTTCGGGTCGCGGTGGTTGTTCAGGAAGCGGACCTGGACGAAGCGCGCCTCGACCGGCTCGAAGGTGAGGGTTACTTCCGCGTGCTTGAAGGCGTTCGGCTCACGGGCGACCGTCGCAGCACTCACCTTCGTGAAGCCCTCGGGCGCGGCCGCGTTCGTCGTCCAGATCTCGACGTCGCGCATCCCGAGGTCATGGGGCAGGCTCTCGAGCCTGACGGCCCTGACGAGCACCGTCTCGCGCTCGAAGAACGAGACGAGGGCCTCGACCGGCCCTTTGCCCTCAACAGCGTGGCTCCAGTCGCCGGCGAGGATGCCCTGCGCGTGGTTGAGGTCTTTCGCGCCGCTCAATGACTCGAGCCGGCCGCCCCAGGCGAGGGCGGCGACGTCGCCATCGAAGGCGGGGACGGCGGACTGCTGCGCCGCCGCGGCGCCGCGGGGGGGAGGGGCGCCCGGCTTTGGCGCCGCCTGTTGCGCGACCGATACGGAACCCGCCAGACCGAGAAGGACCAGGCTAACGACCAGCACTCTCCTCATGGGCCGACGCTCCCCGGGGGCGGGTATCACGCGCCAAGGATTGTAGCTGAGCCAGCTCCCTGATCTACACTGTCCCGCCATGTCCACCTCCTTTTCCGTTTCCCCCGCGGGCGAGCGCTTCCCGCTCCCCACTCCCGAGGACGATGCGCGCGAGCTGGCGCGGATCGAGAAGCTGGTTGCCGCGGCCCGCGCCGAGGGCCAGGAGATCGTCGTCGTCATGGGCGTCGGCTTCGTGGGCGCCGTGATGGCCGCGATCGTGGCCGACTCCACCGGTCCCGACGGCACGCCGGGCAAGTTCGTCATCGGGTGCCAGCGCCCGAGCACGCGCAGCTACTGGAAGATCCCGCTGCTGTCGCGGGGCGAGTCGCCGGTGAAGGCCGAGGATCCCGAGGTCGAGCCGATGATCCGGCGCACGGTGCTCGAGAAGAAGACGCTGGTGGCCACGCACAACAGCGACTGCCTGCGGCTGGCCGACTGCGTGGTGGTGGACGTCCAGTGCGACTTCTCGAAGCGCGACCTCGGGAACATGCGGAGCGGCGCCGCCGAGATGAGCGCGCTCGAGGCGACGATGAGGACGATCGGGGAGCGGATCCCGGCGTCGTGCCTCGTGCTGATCGAGACCACCGTGGCGCCGGGAACCACCGAGTTCGTGGCGTGGCCGATCATGAAGCGGGCGTTCGCCGCCCGCGGCATCGCCGCCGAGCCGCTGCTGGCGCACAGCTTCGAGCGGGTGATGCCGGGGCGCGAGTACGTCCGCAGCATCCGCGACTTCTGGCGGGTCTGCTCGGGCTGCACGGCCGAGGCAAAGGCGCGCGCGGCGAAGTTCCTCGGCGAGATCCTCAACACCCGCGACTTCCCGCTCACGGTGATGGACCGGCCGATCGAGTCGGAGACGACCAAGATCGTCGAGAACTCGTACCGGGCGACGATCCTGGCGTTTCTCAACGAGTGGAGCCTGTTCGCCGAACGCAACGGGGTCGACCTGGTGAAGGTGATCCAGGCGATCAAGGTGCGGCCGACCCACGACAACATCATCTTCCCGGGGCCCGGCATCGGCGGCTACTGCCTGCCGAAGGACGGCGGCCTCGGCTACTGGGCCTACAAGCACATCCTCGGATTCGAGGACCAGGACGCCCTCTTCAAGATCACGCCGGCGGCGATCGACACCAACGACACCCGCGCGCTGCACGTCGCCGAGCTGACGCGCGACGCGCTGCGGAACATGGGGCGCTACATCGCCGGGGCCGACGTGCTGCTGGCGGGCGCCAGCTACCGCGAGGACGTCGGCGACACGCGCTACAGCGGGTCGGAGCTGGTCGTGCGGAAGCTGACCGAGATGGGCGCCGAGATGCGGGTGCACGACCCGTACGTGGACCATTGGTACGAGCTGGAGAGCCAGGACACCTACCCGGCGCCGGGCCACTCGTGGGCGCGCTTCTTCCGCAACCAGCAGGGGCTCACCTCGCTGCGCGTGCAGCACGACCTGCCGAAGGCGCTCGCCGGGGCCGAGGCGCTGATCCTCGCGGTGCGCCACGCGCCGTACCTGGTGCTCGAGCCCGACGAGGTGGTGCGCTGGGCCGGCGGGCCGCTGGCGGTGATCGACTGCTTCGGCATCCTGACCGACGACCGCATCCGCCGCTACTTCGAGCTGGGGTGCGAGGTGAAGGCGCTCGGCCGCGGCCACATCCAGCGGATCAAGGAGGAGGTGAGGGGGCAGAGGAGAGTGATCGTGTAGCGTGTCGTGCTGGGGGTGCTGGAGGTGCCGGAGGTGCCGGAGGTGCTGGTGCTGGAGGTGCCGGAGGTGCTGGTGCCCCCCGAATCCTACCGCGGCAGCCCCTTCGTCACGCGCTGCGCGTTCGTGTGATACACCTTCCGCAGCACCTCGTCGGGGAGGTCCATCCCGTACAGCTTCCAGAACGCGTGGTAGTCGCGGTAGTAGTCGAAGTACTCGTCCGCGGTCTCGAGCACGCGCCAGTAATACGGGAACTCGGACGGCGCGTACGAGTCCTTCCCGAACAGCACGCGGTCCTGGTACTTGATGAAGAACTCGCGGGCGGCGCGCGGCTGGCGGCCGAAGTCGTACAGCACGGCCGAGAGATCCATCACCACGTTCGGGGCGGCGTCGAGCAGCTTCGCGGCCCGCGCGAGGTCGTTGCCGTACCAGCCGAAGTGCGCGTTGATGAACCGCGTCTTCGGGTTCGCGGCGAACATCGCGTCGCGCTCCTTCATCAGCTCCTCGAAGCTGGGCTCGCCGGGCATGTTGTGGCGCCGATCGGGGAAGAGCGCCAGTTCGAGCCACCGCTCGTTGTGGTAGTCGAGCGGCGAGAAGAACTCCTGCGGCTCGCCGGTGTGGATCAGGACGGGGATGTCGAGGCGCGCGGCCGCCTCCCAGACCGGCTTCAGCGCCGGATCGTCCACCTTCAGGCGTGTGCCGTCGGCCTTGCGCACGCGCAGCCCGAGGTTCTTGTACACCTTCAGGCCGATCGCCCCGTTGCGCACCGCCTGCTCGAGATCGGCCACCTGCTTCTCGGCCCAGCCCGGGCTGCCGGCGCCCTGGAAGTTCACGTTGGCGAAGACGCGGAAGCGGTCGGGGTGCTTGCTCGATCGGATGTAGTCGACCTTCTGCTTCACGGCGGCGGCGTCGCCCCCGCTCAGGTTCACCAGCACGCGCACGTTCAGCGCGTCCATCTCGGCAATCAGCCGGTCGATCGTCTCGGGCGTCGGGCCGGTGTGGCTGTGGATGTCGACGACGGGGAACTTCGCGCGCGGGACCTTGTGCTCGGCGACCACCAGCGTGGAGCGGGGCCGGTAGTCTACGATGCTGGGGGGCGGCAGCTCGGGCGCCGCGCACCGCCCAGGGCGGATCTCGGTCGTCCCCGGCGGGCACTCTCCCTGCTCGTCGGGCGGTACGGTGCCGGGCCGCTGCGCAAGCGCGCCGCCTGCGACCAGCAGCGCTGCGATTGCCGCCCCGGCGGCCGACCACTTCAGCCTGCGCGACACCCGGCCCGGCAGCGACAGCTTCCCCGGCAGCGACACCTTCCCCCGCTCGCCCATGCCCTCTCCTCTGTTGACAGCCCTGCTCCCATGATAGCCGCTCGGGGCCAGCCGGGCCCCGCGGAGTTCCCGCGCCGCCGCCGCCGACCACCCAAGCGAGCCGCCCATCGTCGCGGATGCATGTGGTAGCCCCGACAGCGAGACCGGTCGGCCCGGCGGGCGGACGCGGTAAGATCGAGCCGGGGCAATCCAAGCGAGGCGGAGGAAGAGATGGCGATGGCTTTCGAGGTGCGCGAGCCCGGGCTCCGCCGCGGCCGGCCGTGCGAGCCGTGCGTGATGGTGATCTTCGGCGCCGCCGGCGACCTCGCCCGCGGCGACCTCGTTCCCTCGCTCTACGAGCTGCACCGCAAGGGCCTGCTCCCCGAGCGCTTCGCCGCCATCGGCTTCTCGCGCAGCCGCTGGGACTCGGCGCGCTACCGCGACGAGATGTGCCGCGCGGTCCGCGAGAGCTGCGGCAGCTCCCGCGAGTGGGATGGCTTCGCCTCGCGCCTGAGCTTCGTCAGCGGCGACGCCTCCGCGCCCGGCGACTACGCGGCGCTCGCCCGCGCCATCGAGACGGTGCGGTCCGAGCTGGGCATCCCCGGCAACGTCTTCTTCCACCTCGCGGTGCCGCCAAACCTCTTCCCCGCCATCGTGGAGAACCTCGGCGCCTCGGGCCTGGCCCGCGCCGATGACGGCTGGCGGCGCCTGGTCGTCGAGAAGCCGTTCGGGCGCGACCGCGAGAGCGCCCGCGACCTCGACCGCCGGCTGCGCGAGGTGTTCGGCGAGGACCAGATCTACCGGATCGATCACTTCCTGGGGAAGGAGACGGTGCAGAACATGCTCGTCTTCCGCTTCGCCAACCCCAGCTTCGAGCCGGTCTGGAACCGAAACTTCATCGACCACGTCCAGATCACCGTCGCCGAGGACATCGGCATCGGCACCCGCGCCAACTTCTACGAGCAGACGGGCATCGTTCGCGACATGGTGCAGAACCACGTGCTGCACCTGCTCTGCCTCGCCGCCCTCGAGCCGCCGGTCCGCTTCGACGCCGACTCGCTGCGCAACGAGACCGCCAAGGTGCTCGACGCGATCGTCCCGCCCCCGCTCGAGGACGGCGCGACGCCGGTGAGGGGCCAGTACGGCGAGGGGGTGGTGGACGGCGGGAAGGTGGCGGGCTACCGCGCGGAGGACGGCGTGCCGCCCGGCTCGACCACCCCCACCTACGCCGCCATGCGTCTCACCATCGACAACTGGCGCTGGGCCGACGTCCCGTTCTACCTGCGCACCGGCAAGCGCATGCCGCGCAAGCTGACCGAGGTCGCCATCCAGTTCAAGCCGACGCCGCACGCGATGTTCGGGCAGCCGCAGGGGCGGCCGCGCTACCGCAGCGTGCTCGCGTTCGAGCTGCAGCCGGACGAGGGGATCGTGCAGGACGTCGCCGCGAAGCAGCCGGGGCCCGACCTCGAGGTGCAGCCCGTGCGCATGGTCTTCCGCTACGCCGAGGCGTTCGGCGTCGAGGAGCCGCCCCGCGCCTACGCGTGGCTCCTCCTCGACGTGATGCAGGGCGACCAGACGCTCTTCGCCCGCGCCGACTGGATCGACAAGGCCTGGCAGATCGTCGACCCGATCGTCCAGCGCTGGGAGTCGGAGCCCCCTGCCCGCTTTCCGAACTACGCGGCCGGCACCGCCGGCCCCGCCGAGGCCACCGAGCTTTTGGCGCGCGAAGGGCGAAGGTGGAGGGAGCTGTAGCGCGCCGCTACGGTTTCCCGCCCAGCGAGTGGTTGTTTGCGACGATGGCGAGGTAGGCGCCGTTGAGGACGGCCATCAGCACCACCGCCGCCGCCCGGTTCCTCTTGTGCAACCGCTCCGCCAGGTAGATCGTGCCGACCGCAACCCCCGCCTTCACCGCCAGCAGCGCGCCCGGGTGCGCGGCCGCGCGGCCGACCAACGGGTTCTGCTCGCTCGCCCCGGCGTCCAGCGCGCGCAGCGTCGTCACGGCATCGAGCGCCTGCAGCCCCGCGTACGAGACGTAAAGCGCAACCAGGGCCGAGGGGCGCCCGGCCGCGGGCCCGGCGCTCGCGGGGACGACAAGCGGGGGAAGCGGCGCGATCGGCTCGGCGAGATCCGGCGCGACAACCGGCGGGGCGTCGGCCGCGACGATCGTCGCGGCCGGCAGCGCCAGCGCCGGCGACGAGAACGGCAGCAGCCCGCTCCATGGCGCGCCTTCCCGCGCGAGGGCTGGCGGCGAGGCGCCGAGCATCGCGACGATCGGCAGCAGGACAAGGCGCGGGAGTACACGACGGGCGCGATGGGGGCAGGGGGCGGCTGGTCGCATGGGGGCTGGCCAGCGGCCCTGCCAGAACGATGCCAGGAAGCGGGGAGAGCCACGCGCCGCGGCGGGCGGTGCTCGGGACGGCGCGGGCCGTTGCCCCGCCGCATCGGGTATCATGTGCCGCTGCTCGTGCCTTCGTACTTCGCCGTCCTGATCCTCGCCGTCGTCGCCTGGGGCGCCTTCACGTTCGGCGCGGTCTACCAGTGGGCCGCGGTGCCCCTGTTCTGGGCCTCGGGCGCCATCGGCCTCCTCGGGCTGATCGCCCCGGGAACCTCTCGGCCGGGCCGGCTGAACGCCGCGCTCGCCGCCGGGCTGGCGCTGGTTGCCGCGGCCGCCGCCGCTCAGCTGGTCCCGCTCGACGCGGCGACGCTCGCGCGCCTCACTCCCAACACCCACGCCTTCCTCACCCAGTACGTCGTCGGCTACCCCGACGTGGTCACCGCCCACCCCCTGTCAATTCGCCCTGTAGCAACCCGCTACGGGCTCGCGGCCTTCGCCAGCTTCTCCCTCCTGCTGCTCGGCGCGGCGCGAGGCCTCGGGCGGCGAAGCGCGCGCACGCTCGCCGGAGGCCTCCTCGCCGTGGGCTTCGCCCTCGCCCTGACCGGCATCGTCCAGTCGGGCTTGAGCGGACGCGGGCTGGCGTCGAGCCGGATCTACGGGCTGGTCACCGCGGCCCACGCCTCGCCGTTCGGCCCGTTCCTCAACCGGAACCACTTCGCCGGCTGGATGCTGCTGGCGCTGCCGGTCGGCCTCGGCCTGTTCATCGGCCAGGTGGCGCGCGGGATGCGCGGGGCAGGGCCGACGCTGCGCGAGCGGGTGCTGTGGTTCTCGTCGCCGCAGGCCAGCCGCGTCGTGCTCGCGGGGCTCGCGGTCCTTGTGATGGGGGTGTCGCTCGTCCTCACCTTCTCGCGGTCGGGGATTGGCGGCTTCGCGACCGCGCTGGCGCTCTCGGCCTTCTTCGTCATCCGGCGCCAGTCGCGCGGCTCGCGCCGCGCCGTCGCGCTGTCGTACGTCGCGGTGCTGCTGGCGTTGAGCCTCGGGTGGGCCGGCCTCGACGCGATCGTCGCGCGGTTCGCCGACCTGCAGGGCACCGGCCTCAACGGGAGGCTGGGCGTGTGGGGCGACGCGTGGCGGGTCGTGCGGGCGTTCCCTTGGACGGGGACCGGCCTGAACACCTTCAGCGAGGCGATGGAGGTGTACCAGACCTTCGAGATGACGACGCACACGATGGAGGCGCATAATGATTACCTCCAGCTGCTGGCCGACGGCGGCCTGCTGCTGGCCCTGCCCGCCCTCATCGCGATAATCCTGCTCGGCCGCGAGATCCGCCGCCGCTTCCGCGAGGCGCGAGACGACACGACCTCGTACTGGCTGAGGGTGGGAGCGACGACGGCGCTGGTGGCGATCGCGGTGCAGGAGACGGTGGAGTTCAGCCTGCGGCTCCCCGGCCACGGCGTGCTGCTGGCCGCCGTCGTCGCGGTGGCGCTGCACCGGAGCGACGGCAGCAGGCCTGGCGATCGAGGAATCGGGTGAAGCCCCAGGGCCGATTCCATTCTCACTTTGCGGATATCGTGGCTGAAGGAGATCGTGGTGCAGTCTTGTCCGAAGTGCCGGTCGACGCGGATCCACCGTTCGCGCTCCCGCGGGTGGTTCGAGAGGTTTCGAAAGGGGTTCACCAACAAGCGGCCGCACCGGTGCCACGCCTGCGGGTGGCGCGGCTGGGGCCTCGAGAGCGACAATCACCGGGAGAAGGGACGTTCGGCGGGGATCGATTGCGGCCTGCCCGACCTCACGGCGATCGACGAGGCCATCGGCTTCGAGCGGGACGGCGCTTCGAAGAGAGCGAGCAGGTAAGACCGGACAGGCGGGGTGAAGTGCGTGGACAAGTCGCCGCGTCTGTTGCGTACGAAGGGCTGGTGTAAATCGGGATTGAGAGATGCCGATCTACGAGTTCGAGTGCAAGGACTGCCACCGGAAGACGACCGCGCTCGTGATGTCGCGCGAGCGGATCGGCGAGGTGCGCTGCCGGCGCTGCGGGAGCGCGAACCTCGAAAAGCTGTTCTCGCGCTTCGCCACGCCGAAGTCGGAGGACGCGCGCCTCGAGTCGCTGGCCGACCCGTCGGCGATGGCCGGCGTGGACGAGAACGACCCGCAGAGCGTCGCCCGTTTCATGAAGCGGATGGGCAAGGAGATGGGCGAGGACTTCGGCGACGACATCGACCAGGCGATCGAGGAGGAGATGGCGGGCGGCGCCGAGGGGAGCGAGGGCGGTGACGAATCCTGACTCCTGAATCCCGAATCCTGACTCCTGTGTCCCTTCGCATTGCCTTCGACCTCGACGGCACCGTGGCCGACCTCGACTCCACGCTCGCGGAGATCAGCCGGTCCTTGTTCGGCGGCGAGCCCGAGGCGGTGGCGCCGGCGGAGGGGCCGCCCGCCGAGGTTCGTAGGGACGACCCTCGTGGTCGCCCTCCGGCGGACACGCCGGCCGCCAAGGACGGCCCGGACGAGGCAGAGGACCGGGTCACGCCGCCGCGCGTGCGGTCGCTGACGCCGCGCCAGCAGTCGATGGTGTGGCAGGCCGCGCTCCGCACGCCGAACTTCTGGGAGACGCTGGGGGAGATCGAGCCGGGCGTGCTGGCGCGGCTGTGGGCGCTTGCCGGCGAGCGCGGCTGGGAGGTGGTCTTCCTGACCCAGCGGCCCGCGTCCGAGGGCGACACCACGCAGCGTCAGAGCCAGCGGTGGCTGCGCGCGAAGGGCTTCGAGCTGCCCAGCGTCTTCGTGGTGTCGGGCTCGCGGGGGAAGGTGGCTTCCGCGCTCGGCCTCGACGTCGTGGTGGACGACCGGCCCGAGAACTGCCTCGACGTGAAGGTCGACTCGACGGCGCGGGCGGTGCTCGTCGCCCGTGCCGGCAGCCCCGCGATGGCGGCGAACGCCGCGCGGCTGGGAATCGAGGCGGTCAGCTCGATCGCCGAGCTGCTCGACCGCCTCGGTCGCCGCGCGGCTGACGGCCCGTCGCTGCTCGGCCGCATCAAGAACCTGTTGACCGGAGCGTAGGGGCGACCCTCGTGGTCGCCCCCAAATGGTCGCCGCCACGTGCAGGGCGACCACAAGGGTCGCCCCTACGGCTTTCTCAGCCGCGGCAGCTTCGTCTTGTGAGGCGGGGCGGTGCGGGCGCGCTCGGGTGGATCGGGCACCACCTCGATGCGCTCGGGCGCCGGCTTGGGCGGCGCGGGGTTCTCGCTCGGGGCCGGAGGGCGGTCGGGGCCGCGCGGCCGCTCGGGCTCAGGGGTCACAGGGGGCTCGTCGGTGCGCGGCGGAGGCGGCTGGTCCTGGCCGCGCCCGGCGTTCCGTTCGGCGAACCGGTCGGGACGCGGCTTCGCAGCGCCCGTGCCGCGGGGCTTCCATTCGCCCTTCGGCCTCCACTCCCCCTTGGGTTGCTCGCCCTTCGGTTTCCACTCACCCTTGGGTCGCCACGGTTCCTTCGGGCGCCACTCGGTCTTCGCTCCCCGCGGCTTCATCTCGCCGCGCGGCCGGTCGTGGCCCTGGCGGTCGCCGCCCCGCTTCTCGCCTCCCGGTGGCGGCTGCTGCGGCGGGCGGCCTTCCCGCGGGCGTTCCGGCTTCCACGGCCGCTGGTGCGTCGGGCGGCCTTCCCGCGGGCGCTCCGGTTTCCACGGCCGCTCGTGTGGCAAGCGGCCTTCACGTGGGCGCTCCGGCTTCGAGGGCCGCTCCTGCGGCGGGCGGCCCTCGCGCGGCCGCTCCGGCTTTGCCGGCCGCTCCCGCGGCGGGCTGCCTTCACGAGGGCGCTGCGGTCTCCAGGGCTGTTCCTGCGGCGGCCGACCCTCGCGCGGACGATTCGGCTTCCAGGGGCGATCCTGCGGTTCGCGGCGATCGCGACCGCCGTGAGTCTTCCCACCGGGTGGCGGGAACCCGGCCCCGCCCTGCCGGGCCAGCGCGGCTGCCTTCTTCTCGCGCCGCTTCCTCGCCTGGTAGGTTTCCTTCTTGAACTTCTCGCGCGGGTCGCGGTGCTCGCCGCCCGGCCGCCACTGCTTGCCGCGGCGCTCGTCCCCGGCGCCGCCTGCGCCGCCGTGCGCGAAAGAGTCCCGTCGCGGCGGGCCGCCACGCTCGCGCGAGGCGCGGGCCTGCTCGGGCGACTCCCAGACCTTGCCGCGAGCGAACCACTTCAGCTCGGCGTGCGGGTTCCTCCCCTGCAGCTGCTTCAGCGTGGGGAGCAGGTCGTCGCGCTTCGCCGCGCGAAAGGCCGTGGGCGAGCCGTCGATGACGATCGTCCAGAAGGCGAAACGGGGTGGCATAGGATCCTTGTCGGCCGCTACGACTCGTTGAGCCTCTTGAGCTTCTCGACGAGCGTCGTGCGCTTGAGGTTCAGCAGCTGTGCGGCGCGCCCCTTGTTCCCGCCGGTCCGCTCGAGCGACTGCTTGATGAGATCCAGCTCCACCTTCGAGACGTACTCCTCGAAGTCGATCCCTTCCTCGGGAAGCGCGAACTCCTGGGGCATCGACCCGCCGCCCACCTCCTGCACGTCGGGCGGGAGGTCGGCCACCTCGATCTGATCGCGCCCGCCGCTCAGCGCGACCGCGCGCTCGAGGGCGTTCTCGAGCTGCCGCACGTTGCCCGGCCACGAGAACCCCATCAACCGCCGCATCGCGTGCTGCGACACGGTGAGCGCCGGGCGCGACGGCACCAGCTCGCGGCAGAACCGATCGAGGAAGTGCTGAACCAGGAGGGGTATGTCCTCGCGCCGCTCGCGCAGCGGCGGCAGGTGGATCGGGATCACGTTCAGCCGGTAATAGAGGTCTTCGCGGAACGTCCCGTCGCGCACCATCTGCGCGAGGTCGCTGTTGGTGGCGGCGATCACCCGCACGTCCACCTTGGTGGGGCGCGAATCGCCCACCTTCTCGAACTCGCGCTCCTGCACCGCGCGCAGCAGCTTCATCTGCAGCGCAATGCTCATCGTCCCCACCTCGTCGAGGAAGAGGGTGCCCTTGTGGGCCTGCTCGAAGCGGCCGGGACGGTTGGCGACGGCGCCGGTGAAGGCGCCCCGCACGTGGCCGAACAGCTCGGCCTCGAGCAGCGTCTCGGGGATGGCGCTGCAGTTGAGCGCGACGAAGCGGCTGGCGCGGCGCGGGCTGTTGTGGTGGATGGCGCGCGCGACCAGCTCCTTGCCGGTGCCCGTCTCGCCGGTGACCAGGATGGTGCTGTTGGTGGGCGCGACGGTCTCGAGCAGCTGGAAGAGGTTTCGCATCGGGCGGCTGCGCCCGATGATCCCCTCGAAGCGGTACCGCTGCTCGAGCTGCGACCGGAGGTAGGCGTTCTCCGACCTCAGCCGCCGCTGCTCGAGCGCGGCGTCGAGCACCAGCATCAGCTCCTCGAACTGGAACGGCTTGGTGATGAAGTCGGTGGCCCCGCGCTTGATGGCGTCCACCGCGTCCTTCACGGTGCCGAAGCCGGTCACGATGATGCCGATGATGTCGGGGTAGCTGGCGACCGCCTGCTCGATGACGCGCGCGCCGTCGATGCCCGGCAGGCGAAGATCGGTGATCACGATATCGAAGGCGAACTCGGCGAGCCGCTCGAGGGCCTCCTCGCCGTTGGACACCTCGACCACCTCGTACCCGCGCTCGGTCAGCCGCTCGGCCACCACCTGGCGCAGCGCCACCTCGTCTTCGACGTACAGGAGATGTTTTGTATTTTCAGACATTTAGGTAGGCGCCAGTATTTTGACACAGCCGGGGCGGCCCGGCACGGAAAAATGTCGGTACACTCGTCCTGCAATCCCCGGCCTAACGGGAAACGGCGGACCTCCCGATAAGCCCTGTGAAGCAGGACCCCCGGAGTCGCATAGCGGCATGAACCCGTCTCTCCAGAAGCCCACCCCGCTCGCGCACATGCCCGCCGACGACCTCGGCGACCTCGGGGCGCTCTTCCACCGGCTGAACAACGAGCTGGGCATCATCCTGTCGCACGCCGAGCTGCTCGAGGCCAAGGCCGGCGACGAGATCAGCCGCTCGCGCGCATCGCAGGTGGTGACCAGCGTCCTCGACGCGATGGGCACGGCCCGATCGATCCGTTCGCGGGTCAGCGACATCCAGTCGCGGTTCCAGGTCTGAAGCAGGCGGCGGCAGGCCGCCCAGGTCCTTCTTCCTTCAGCCGCTGCTCCACCCCACGGCCCCCCGTTCGTACATCACACCACGATTGCGATTTCGTGCGGCGCTTGCAGATCTTGCTGGTGCGTCAGAATATTGGCGCGCAAGAACTGCCAGTTCGTCAAGATGTTGACGCCCTGCAACAGATCTGCACACCGGCTCCGATGGCGGCGCGGCCGCCGGAGTTACTTCTAACCCTCCTTGTTTCAACGGCTTCGGGCCTTCGGACGCACGGATGAGCCGGATGGGGCCAAGCTGTTCCGTTCTGGCACTTGGGTTGCGAATGGCTGGGTTCGTCTGCGAAACCCGGGGGGCCGAACGGCGTCCCGGCCTGAGACTCGAACCGAAGTCGTTCAGTGGCGCCGGCTGGCGCCGCCCCGAGGAGCCGCGATGCACGTCACACCGCTTCCCGCCAACGAGAGCCGACGCGTGGTGGCCGGTCTTCCCTTCGTCGAAGCGCTTGCGCGCAGGCTCGCCTCCTCGATGCCCCACTCGATCGACATCGGCGATCTGGTGCAGGACGGCGTGCTCGGCCTGATTGACGCGGCGCAGCGCTACGACGAGTCGCGCGGCATCAAGTTCGAGACCTTCGCGGAGCGGCGGGTGCGCGGCGCGATGATCGACGCGCTTCGGCGCGAGGCCTGGCCGCGGGGCGTCCGCCGCCAGCGGCGCGAGCTGGAGGCGGCCCGCGAGTCGCTGCGGCGCGAGCTGGGGCACGAGCCGTCGGTGGCCGACCTGGCGGCCAAGGTTGGCTCGGACGAGAAGCGCCTCAACCGCACGATCCTGCGCATCAACACCATCGAGTCCACCTCGCCCCTCGCCTCGAACGATCACAAGGACGACGCGTCGCTGCCGGCCGTGCTGGTGCCCTCGGAGCCCGAGGCGCCCGACGCGGCCTTCGAGCGCGGCCAGGTGCAGGACCGGGTTCGGGCCGCCATCGCCACGCTGCCCGCGCGCGAGCGCAAGCTGATCGGGCTCTACTACTTCGGCGAGGTCACGATGAAGGAGATCGGGGCCGAGCTGGGGGTGAACGAGTCGCGCGTGTCGCAGCTGCACGCCCGCGCCATCCAGCGCCTTCGCCAGGCGCTCGAGCGGCAGGAGAAGCCGGTGTCGCAGCCGCCGATCCTCACCGTGCTGACGCCGCGTCCGCGCATGGCGCCGCGCCCGGTGCTTCCCTTCGAGCCGCGCCCGGTGCCCGCGAAGGCGTCGCTGCCGGCGCGTCCCGTGGGCCAGCCGCTGCCGGCGGTGGCGGCGACGGTGCTGCCCTACGCCAGCAGCTCGCGGACGGCCCGCAGCAAGTCGGCGAGCCTGAACGGCTTGGCGAGCCAGCGGCAGCCGCTCTCCTCGAGGAAGCGTTCGGCATCGGCGCCCACGACGTCGCCGGTGCAGAAGATCACGCGGCGGGCCAGCGCCGGGTTGCCCGTCGCGATCGCCCGGTAGAACTCCATCCCGTCCACGCGCGGCATCTTGAGGTCGCAGACGATCAGGTCGTAGGCGCGCGCCGCGACGCGCGCCAGCGCCTCTTCCCCGTCGGAGGCGTGGTCCACCTCGAAGCCCGCGTCGCTCAGCCCCTCGGTGACGGCCGCCGCCAGCGCCGCCTCGTCCTCGACCACCAGCACGCGCGTCCCGGCCGGCACCTCGGCGCGGATCTGCTCGGGGGGAGGCTGGGGCGCGCGCACGACCTGCGCCTCGCCGGTGGGCAGCTCGACGAAGAACGAGGCCCCCTGCCCCTGCGATCCCCTCACCCAGATGCGGCCCCCATGCTCCTTGACGATCGCGTAGGCGACGGTGAGGCCGAGGCCGGTCCCCTTGCCGACCTCCTTGGTGGTGAAGAACGGGTCGAAGACCTTCGCCTGCAGCTCCTCGGCAATCCCCGGCCCGTCGTCGTTGACCTCGAGAACGACGGTGTCGGTGGAGGCATCGTGCCAGGTGCGCACGACCAGCGTGCCGCGCCCGTTGGCGGCCAGCATCGCCTGCTCGGCGTTGATGACGAGGTTCAGCAGCACCTGCTGCAGTTGGTGCGGGTCGGCGAACACCTGCGGCAGCCCGGCGGCGAGCGCCGAGATGACGTTGATGTTGGTGACGCGCTGTTCGTAGGCGCGCAGCGCCAGCGTCTCCCCCACCACCTGGTTGAGGTCGACCATCGTCCGGGTGGTGTGGCGCTTGCGCGCGAAGGTCAGCAGGTTGCGGACGATGCGGGCGGCGCGGTCGGCCTCCGAGAGGATCACCTCGAGTCCGCGCCTGGTGTCGGCGTCCTTCTGGCGGGGCGCGAGGCGCTCGGCCCAGGTGAGGACCGTCGCCAGGGGGTTGTTCAGCTCGTGGGCGATGCCCGAGATCGTCTGGCCCAGCGAGGCCAGCTTCTCGGCCTGGAGCAGCTGTCCGTACAGGTCGCGCGTCTGGTCGTCGAGCTTCTTGCGGTCGCTGACGTCGCGGACGAGCGCCTCCACCAGCAGGCTCCCTCCGTCCTGGCGCTCGGCCGTGGCGGTGACCTCGACCCAGATCGGGGTGAAGTCGACGCGGCGGACGCGCACCAGGAAGTCGGCGACCGCCCCGTCGTGCCCGAGCCGCTCGAGCAGGTTCGAGCGGGCCAGTGGATCGACGAACCGGGCGCTCTCGAAGGGAAGGACCTGCGACTCGGGGACGCTGCTCTCGTACCCGAAGATGTGCTTCAGGTGGGTGTTGACGACGAGCGTGCGGTCGGCGCCGTCAGGGCCAAGCACTGCGACGCACGCGCCAACCTGCGCGCGATCGAAGAGTCGCGCGGCCACCGCCGACCTCTCGTCGGGGCCTGCGAAGGCCGCGGGCAGGCGTCGCGAAGGCACGGCGGGATTATACAAGGGCTCACGGCTCATGGCTCTGGGGCTTTCCGCCCGTAGCCGCGAGCAACGCGAGCGTTCGGTGAAGGCGGGCGCCTCCGCTTGCCCCCGAAGAAGAACCAGAAGACGCCCGCCATCAGGCCGAGGCCCAGCACGGAGACGACGATCTGCGTGTTGTCGAGCATGGCCGTCTTCCCTCACCCCCTTCTCAGCCGCAGGCTGTTGGCCAGCACCGAGACGCTCGAGAACGACATCGCGGCGGCGGCCAGCATCGGGTTCAACAGCCAGCCGGTGAACGGGTAGAGCGCGCCGGCGGCGATCGGGATGCCGAGCACGTTGTAGATGAACGCCCAGAACAGGTTCTGCTTGATCACCCGCAGCGTGCGGCGCGAGAGGTGAATCGCCTCGGCCACCCCGTTCAGGTCGTTGCGCATCAGCGTGATGTCGGCGGCCTCGATGGCCACGTCGGTCCCCGACCCGACCGCGATGCCGACGTCGGCCTGCGCGAGCGCGGGGGCGTCGTTGATCCCGTCGCCGACCATCGCGACCACGCGTCCTTCCGCCTGCAGCGCCTTGACCTCCTGGGCCTTCCGCTCGGGCAGCACGCCAGCGACGACGCGGTCGATCCCGCCCCCGGGTGCTACCTGGCCGGCAATGGCGTTGGCTGTCGCGGCGTTGTCGCCGGTAATCATCACCAGCTCGAGCCCCATCGCCTTCATCCGCCGCAGGGCCCCGGCCGATTCGGGTCTCGGGGTGTCGGCCATGCCCACCAGGCCGACCAGGCGGCCGTTCATCCCGGCCCACATCACCGTTCTCGCCTGCTGCGCGAGGCGGTCCATCTCGGCGGCGAGCGGCGAGGTGTCGATCCCCTCGCGGTCCATCAGGCCCTGGTTGCCGATGACGAGCCGCCCCTCGCTGGTCGCGGCGCTGATGCCCAGCCCCGGCAGCGCGCGGAACTCGGAAACCGGGCGCAGCGGGATGCCGCGTTCACCAGCGGCCCGTACGATCGCCTGCGCCAGCGGGTGCTCCGACGCCCGTTCGGCGGAGGCGGCGAGCGCGAGCAGGTCGTCCGGGACGATGCCTGGGGCCGGCACCAGGTCGGTCACCTCGGGGCGGCCGCTTGTAATGGTGCCGGTCTTGTCGAGGACGACGGTGGTGATGTGGCCGGCGCGCTCGAGAATCTCGCCCCCGCGAATGAGGATCCCTTTCTCCGCGCCGCGGCCCGTGCCCACCAGGATCGCGGTGGGTGTGGCCAGTCCCATCGCGCAGGGGCACGCGATGATCATCACCGCCACGAAGCTCACCAGGGCCGGCGTGAAGCGGTTGCCCGCCGGCATCACGTCGAACCAGATGACGAAGGTGAGGATGGCGATGGCGATGACGATCGGGGTGAAGTAGCCCGAGATGACGTCGGCCAGCCGGGCGATCGGCGCGCGGCTCGCCTGCGCCTCCTGCACCAGCCTGATGATCTGCTGGAGAGTCGTCTCGCGGCCCACCCGCGTGGCGCGGAAGCGGAAGCCGCCCGTGCTGTTGACGCTGCCTCCATAGACGGCCGAGCCGGGCGCCTTGTCCACCGGCAGCGACTCGCCGGTGAGCATCGACTCGTCCACCGCCGACGCGCCCTCGATCACCTCGCCGTCCACCGGGAGGCGCTCGCCGGGCCGGACGATCACGACGTCGCCCCGGCGCACCTCGCGCGCGGGAATCTCCACCTCGACGCCCCCGCGCTCGACGAGCGCCGTGCGCGGCTGCAGGTGGATCAGTCGCTTGATTGCCTCCGAGGTGCGGCCGCGGGCGCGCGCCTCCAGCATCCGGCCCAGCAGGACGAGCGCGATGATCGCCGTCGCCACCTCGTAGTACACGCCGGGGGCGTGGCTCATCACTCCTTCGTGCACGGGGTGCATGACGGTGCCGGGGGCAACCGTGACGACCACCGAGTAGGCGAACGCCACGCCGGTGCCCACCGCGATGAGCGTGTTCATGTCGGCGTTGCGGTGGCGGACGGCGGCCCACGCGCCGCGGTAGAACTGGGCCCCCGAGTAGAAGATCACCGGCAGGGCCAGGGCGAGCTGCACCCAGTTCACCCCCGGGAACTGCAGGTGAGCCATGCCGATGACCATGATCGGCAGGGCGAAAACGACGGCGACGAGAAACTTGCGGCGGGCGGCTCGGTACTCGGCGCGGTGCGCCTGTTCCTGTGCGTCGGCCACCGCCTCTTCGTCCCCGGTGTCCGGCTCGTCCAGCACGTCGTAGCCCACGTCGCGGATCGCCCCGACCAGGCCGTCGAGGTTCACCGCCGACGGATCGAAGACGACGGTGGCCCGGCCGGTGGCGAAGTTGACGTCGGCTTGGCGCACGCCCCGGGTGTCTTCGAGCGTCACCTGGATCGTTCGCGCGCAGGCGGCGCAGGTCATGCCCGTCACCGGCAGCGACACCTTCTCGGCGCGATCCACCGCCGTTTCCACCACGGTTCCTTCTGTCATTTCTTTCCTCGATCTTACCAGCTGGCGATCACACGGGATCGGCTCAGCTGGACGCACCCACTCGACCTCGCGACCTCACGACTTCGCGACCTCGTGACTTCGTGACTTCGTGGACTACCGTGGTAGCCTCTCGTTCATGATGGCAACCCTTCCCCGGATCAAGCAGCTTACCGCCGAGTCGTCGGGCGTCGGCTTCTTCCTCTGCGTCCAGAAGGACGTCCGGCAGGGGCGTGCGGGCGACTTCGTCTCGCTGGCCCTGCAGGACGCAACCGGCCGCATCGCCGCGAAGATCTTCGACGACGTGGAGCGGCTGAAGGGGGAGTTCGACGCCGGCGAGTTCGTCAAGGTGAGGGCGCGCGGCAACCTCTACAACGATCGCCTCCAGCTGATCGTCGAGAACATTCGCCGGGTGCACCCCGATCAGGACCGGAAGGACGGCTTCCGCGAGGAGGACTGCGTCCTGTCGGCGGCGCGCCCGCTCGACGAGATGTGGGCCGAGCTGCAGGCGGTCGTCCGTGGTGTCAGCGACGGCTGGATCAGGGCGCTGCTCGAGAAGATCGCGTGCGAGAACGAGGAGCGGCTGCGGGTCTGGCCCGCCGCGCAGACGCTGCACCACGCCTACCGGGGCGGCTTCCTCGAGCACGTCTTGAAGATCGCTGAGGTCGTCTCGTCGCTCGCGGCGCTCTATGGGGCCAACCGCGACGTCGCGGTGGCCGGCGCCCTGCTCCACGACATCGGCAAGCTGTACGAGCTGGATTACGGGCCCGCCACCAGTTACTCCCGCGAGGGACGGCTGGTGGGGCACATCGCAGTGGGCGTCAGGCTGGTGCGGGAAGCCGCGTCAGCGATCGACGGCTTCCCGCCCGCGCTGCTCACCGAGCTGGAACACCTCGTTCTCTCCCACCACGGCTGCCTCGAGTTCGGCTCGCCGGTCGTGCCGATGACGATCGAGGCGTTCATCCTCTCGTTCGCCGACGACCTCGACGCCAAGATCAACATGGCGAGGCAGGCCCTCGGCGACGACACCTCCGACGGCGAGTTCACGGCCTGGCACGGCCGGCTCGAACGCGTGCTGTGGAGGGGAGCGGTCAGACCACCCGTCTCCCGCTGACCAGTCGCACCAGGAACAGCACGATGGCGACGACCAGCAGGATGTAGATGAAGTTTCCCATCGTGTAGCCGCTGACCATTCCCAGCAGCCACAAGACGATCAGGATGATCGCAATGGTTTCGAGCATGCCGCATTCTCCTGCCGGGCATGCCCTGCGGGGGCCCGGCTGTTACGAGGTTGACCAACTCAACGCACGCAACGGCTCGGCTGCAACAGCGGTGCCAGCACGACCGAGGGAGGAACGCGGGCGGCGGAACCGGATCACGCCTTGTCCTTGGACGTGTCGCCCAGCGCGAACGTCATGGTGCCGACGATGCACACCTTGCCGTCCACCTTCGCGACACCTTTGAGCAGTCCCATCCGGCTGCGAAGCCGCCGGACGCTCGCCTCGACCACCACCACGTCGCCCGCCCTGACGGGCCGCTTGTAGCGGACGCTCTCCATCCCGCCGAAAAAGATGAGTTTCTCGCGGTTCTCGGGCTTGGCCAGGATGAGGATCGCGCCGACCTGGGCCACCGCCTCGGTGAGGACGGTCGGCGGGAGGACGGCCTCGCCCCCCGGTTCCTCGGTGAGCAGGTGATCGTCCCTCGACACGTTCTTCACCCCGACGACCCGCTTGTCGGGCTCGAACTCGGTGATCCGGTCCACGAGGAGGAACGGGAAGCGATGCGGCAGGATGCGCTCGATCGCCGGGTGGTCGAGGGGAAGCGACAGATCCATGACCGTGCAAGTATAATCCGCCTCAGGTGACGCATCCATCGTCGGAAGTCCCGGCCGGCCATCCCAGCGAGTGTCAGCGGCCCAGCGACCAGCAGCTCCTCACGACGCTGTTCGACCTCGGCCGGCAGGTCACCTCCGTCCTCGACCTCGACGAGCTGCTCCAGCGCATCCCACAGCTCATCAGCAGGCTGACCGACTACCAGGCGTTCGCGGTCTACCTCATCGACGAGAAGCGCGGCGACCTCTCCATCGCGTACGCCGTCGGCTACCCGCCCGAGGCGCTCCAAGGGCTCCGCCTCAAGATCGGCGAGGGAATCATCGGCGCCGCGGTGCGCGACGAGCGCCCGATCCTCGTGGACGACGTCAGCGCCGATCCCCGGTACACCGAGATCGTGCCCGGCACCCGGTCCGAGCTGGTGGTCCCGCTGCGCCGCAAGGGGAAGGTGATCGGGGCGCTGAACCTGCTGAGCCCGAACGTCGGCCAGTTCAACGAGCTGGACGAGAAGATCCTCCGCCAGTTCGCCGCGACGCTGGCGAGCGGCATCGAGAACGCGCGGCTGTTCGAGCGCGAGCGCGAGTACAACGAGATGCTCGAGACGCTCGCCGAGATCGGCCGCGAGGTGTCGTCGATCCTCGATCTCGACGAGCTGCTCACCCGCCTGGCACAGCTGGCCAAGAAGGTGATCGACTACCGCACCTTCGGGATCCTCCTGCTCAACGAGGACACCGGCGAGCTGGAGATGAAGCTCGCCCTCAAGTACGGCGAGCAGACGACGGTGCCGCCGGTGCGGCTGGGCGAGGGGCTGGTGGGGCACGCGGCGCTGCACAAGCGGACGGTGCTGGTGCCCGACGTCACCCAGGACAGCCGCTACGTCAAGGTGCTCGACGACGTGCGGTCAGAGCTGGTGATCCCGCTGCTCGTGAAGGACCGCTGCATCGGCGTGTTCGACATCGAGAGCCCCGAGCTGGACGCCTTCGGCAAGACCCACGTCGAGGTGATGACGCTGCTGGCCAGCCAGGCGGCGGTTGCGATCGAGAACGCGCGGCTGTACGAGACGGTGCGGACCGGCGAGCTGTCGGCCGTGATGACCGCGAGGGTTGCGGAGGTGCTGCCGAACGGCGACCTCGTCCTCGAGGGCGCGCGCGAGATCGACATCAACGGCGACAGCCAGATCATCGTCCTGACCGGCGTCGTGCGGCCCGTGGACATCACCCCGGACAACGTCGTCCTGTCCACGCAGATCGGCCAGCTTCGCATCCGGTACTTCGGGCGCGGGCTGATCAGGGACAACCTGAAGCCGGGGTGGCTCATCAGGATCCTCAACAAGATCTTCTAGGGGAGCGCGCCGTGTTCAAGAGAGCTCACCACGCCATTGCCTTCGCGGCCGCCGCAACGCTGGCCGCCGGCGCCGCCGGTCTCGCCGAGGCGTCGGGCAGGGACGCTGCCCCGGCGCCCGCGCGGGTGAAGGACATTGCCAGGCTGGAAGGAGCGCGGCCGCTGCCGCTGATCGGCTACGGCCTGGTCGCCGGCCTGAACAGGACGGGCGACCGCCGCCAGACGATCTTCTCCGCCCAGACGCTCGCGAACATGCTGCAGCGGCTCGGCGTGGTGGTGGAAGGCGAGCAGATCAAGATCGAGAACGTCGCCGCGGTGCTCGTCACCGCGGAGCTCTCCCCGTACGCGCGGACCGGCGGCCGCTTCGACGTGCTGGTGTCGTCGGTCGGCGACGCACGCAGCCTGCAGGGCGGCACGCTGCTCGCCACCGTGCTGCGGGGACCCGACGGCTCGGCCTACGCGCTTGCGCAAGGCCCGCTGTCGATCGGCGGCTTCGGGGGCGGACGGGGAGGCAACAGCGTGCAGGTGAACCACCTGACCGCGGGGCGCGTGCCCGGCGGAGGCCTCGTGCAGGTGAGCCCGCCAAGCCAGGCCGCGCCAGGCGACACGCTTCGCCTCTCGCTCCTCCAGCCCGACTACACGACGGCGGCGAGGCTGGCCTCCGTGATCAACGAGGACCTCGGGCCCGAGTGCGCCCAGGCGTCCGACCCGGGCACGGTGAGCGTCCGCGTGCCCGACGGGTACAAGGCGTCGCTGCCGGTGCTGATGGCGCGCCTCGAGACCCTTTCGGTGGAGGTGGACTCCCCCGCCCGCGTCGTGATCAACGAGCGGACGGGGACGGTGGTCGTCGGCGCCGACGTGCGCATCGCGTCGGCCGCCGTTGCCCACGGCACCCTTTCGGTGCGCATCACGACCAAGTACGACGTGTCGCAGCCGCCGGCGTTCTCGAGGACCGGCGAAACGGTCGTCGTGCCGGAGGAGCGCGTGGACGTCACGGAGGGCAGGAAGCAGCTCGTCGGGCTCGACGAGGGCGCGACGCTCGATTCGGTCGTGAAGGCGCTGAACGGGCTGGACGCGACGCCGAGGGACATCATCGCGATCCTCCAGGCGCTGCAGGCGGCGGGCGCGCTGCGGGCGGAGATCGTCATCATCTAGCGCTTCGAACAGGGGCCAGCTTCACCATGAACGGGACCATCCCTTCCGCCGTGCTCCAGCAGGTGCTGGGTGGCGCCGCGACGCGGGACGCCGCGGACTCCGCAGCGCGCCTGATCCAGCGGGCCCGGTCGCTGCAGGGACGCCCGGACGAGCGCGCCAGGGTCGCGGAGCTGGCTCGAGAGTTCGAGTCGATGATCACGCGGCAGATCCTCCAGCAGATGCGCCAGTCGCTGCTGGGCGAGGACGAAGACGAGGATGGCGGCCTGGGCCGCGAGACCCTGGCCGGCACCATCGACGTCGAGCTGGCGCGCGTCCTGTCGAACGGGAGAGGGTTGGGCCTTGCGGAGGCGTTGAGGCCCGTCATCGAGCGGCAGACCGGCGCGCGGGACATCACGCCGATGCTGGACCGCCTCGCGGCGCCGCTTCCCCCCGGGAATGCCGTTCCGCTCCCGGCCCAAGTGGCAGGAGCAGCGCTGGCGCCGGTTGCAGGGCCTGCGCCCGTTGCGGCACCGGCAGTGCTGCTCCCCCGGGAATCGCGAGCGGCGCAGCGAGACGCCGCGACGCCGCCTGTCGATCTCACGGGGACGCAGCCGTTCGAGCCTCCGAGCAACGAAGGCCCCGCCCTGCCCCTGCCGCTCAAGGCCCGTGTCACCTCGCGTTTCGGGTGGCGGCAGGACCCGCTGGGGGCGGGCCTGCGCTTCCATCGCGGCGTTGACATCGCCGCCCCGCGCGGCAGCCAGGTGCCGGCGGCAGCCGACGGGCGGGTGGCGTTCGCCGGCCACGCGTCCGGCTACGGCAACACGGTGGTCATCGAGCACGCGGACGGCACGAGCACCAGGTACGGCCACCTGGACGAGATTGGCGTCAATCGCGGCGACGTGGTGCCCGCCGGCGGCATCATCGGCACGGTGGGCAGCACGGGCCGGTGCACGGGTCCCCATCTCCATTTCGAGCTGTTGCAGGACGGCAGGCACGTCAACCCCGAGCAGGCGGCGGCCCGCTATGCCGGGGCGTTAAAGGTCAGGGCGGTCGTTGCCGATTAACGCTGCAACCGGAGTCCAGGGAACCCGCGCGCGAGGAGCGCAAGACATGAAGATTGACGGCAACAACGGCAAGCCCGATTGCACCTCGGTCAGGCTGGAACAGCTGGCGGCCGACCGGTCGAAGGCCGCGGGCCGCGGCGTGCACTCGAGCGGCGACCGCGTCCAGATCTCGGGTGACGTCGAAGTGGTCAACAACGCCGTCCGCCTCGCCGTCGAGGCGCCCGAGATCCGGCAGGACCGGGTGGAGCAGGCCCGGCAGAAGCTGGAGTCGGGTGAACTCGGACAGGACCTCGGGCGGCTGGCGGACGCCCTGATCGATCACATCCTCACGGGCCGGTAACCAACCGGATTCACCGCAGGCACAGAGCACCGAGACGGCGTCCAGGATCGCTCGTCAAGGCTGTCACGCGGCATTCCGGTCACGTTCACCGCGGAGACGCGGAGGGCGCAGAGAAGATTCTCGAAGAACGCTGTCACGCCGCATTCCGGTCCGGGGGATTCACCACCGGGACACAAAGAGCACAGAGACGGGCACCATGGACAACGAGCACGAAGCTATCGAGGCGGCGCGGCGCCTGCGCGCCGCCCTGGACGCGGGAAGCGAGGCGATGAGGGACGCCCGGCTGGACGGCCTGGTCGCGGCCGAGTCGCGGCTGGCGGCGGCCGTGGCCTCGTGGCCCGGCGCCGACGCGTGCCGTCCGCCGGCGGATCGGTCGCTGCTGCGCGACGAGGTGGCGCGGCTCCAGTCGAGCCTCGAGAGGTGCCGGCGGCTCGGGCTCCTCCTCGAAGCCTTCGCGGCCGCGTCGCTCTCGGTGCGTGCCGCCTCCAGCGGCTACGACAGCAAGGGATCCACTCCCGTGCCGGCCCTCGGCGGCCGCCCGGCCATCGAAGCGAGGGCGTGATGGCGGGCCTCCTTGGCAGCCTCTCGGCGGCAGCCCGGGCGATGAATGCCCAGGCCATGGGCCTCCAGGTGGTGGGCGAGAACATCGCCAACGTGAACACCCCCGGCTACGCGCGGCGCGTCGTGGACCTGGCGGCGGTGCCGCCCGAGTCGCGCTGGAGCGCCGGCAACGGGGTGGAGGTGGCGGGCATCCGCTCCATCCGCGACATGCTCGTCGAGGTGCGCCTGCTGCAGGAGGTGTCGGCGCACGGCGAGCAGGCGGCCCTCGCCGACGGCCTCGGCGCCATCGACGCCATGCTCGGAAGGCCGGGCGAGTCGATCGACGGCGCGTTGACCGCGTTCTTCGACGCCTTCAGCGAGCTGGCTGACAATCCCACCAGCGCGTCGGCACGACAGGGCGTCCTCGCGCAGGGCGCGTCGCTGGCGGACGGCTTCCACGACCTGTCATCGAGGCTCGCCGATGCGCGCTTCGACGCCGATTCCCGGCTGGCCGAGGCTGTCGGCAGGGTCAACACGCTCGCGGGCGAGATCGCGTCGCTGAACGCCTCCATCGGCATCGCGGGGGACCGCGACAGCACCACGCTGATGGAGCTGCGCGACCGGCAGATGCAGGCGCTGCAGGAGCTGTCGGAGCTGGTCCAGGTCCACACGATCGCCCGCGAGGACGGCGGCTTCGAGGTGACGTTGGGCAACGGGCGGCCGCTGGTTGCCGGCGTCCACGCCGTCCCCCTCGCGGTCTCGAGAAACGCCGACGGCACGATCGCCTTCCTCTCGCAGGACGTTGACGTCACGCAGGAAGTCACCGGCGGACGCCTGGGCGGCCTCCGCCAGCTGCGCGACAAGCTGATCCCCGGCTACCAGTCGCGGCTCGACACCCTGGCAAGCGGCGTCGTGACGCAGGTCAACTTGCTGCACGAGGCCGGCTTCGACCTCGACGGGAACGAGGCGCGGCCCTTCTTCACGCCGCTCTCCGGAACGGCGGGCGCGGCAACCTCGATCGAAGTGAACCCGGAGCTGACGGCCAACGCGCGCCTCGTTGCGGCCGCGACGACGGCTGAGGCCGGCGACAACGGGGCGGCAAGGGCGATCGCGGCGCTGCGGGGCGCACGCGTGCTGGACGATGGGACCGCCACCTTCGCGGAGGGCTTCGGCAACTTCGCGTACCGCGTGGGGGCCGACCGCGCGCTGGCGATGCAGCGGGAAGCCGGCTGCGCGGAGGCGGTCCGCCAGGTCCGCAACCTGAGGGAGAGCGTGTCGGGCGTCTCGATCGACGAGGAGGCGGCGCTGATGATGAAGTTCCAGCGGGCCTACCAGGCCAACGCGCGGTACTTCCAGTCGGTCGATGCCGCCATCCAGACACTGCTGCAGCTGGTGGGAGCCTGAAATGCGCGTGACGTCCAACAGCGAGTTCCTCAGCACGATGGCGTCCATCGAGCGTGCGGCCGCGGAGCTTGCGAAGGTGCAGGGCCAGGTCTCCTCGGGGCGCCGGGTCAACGCACCCAGCGACGATCCGGCCGCCGCCAACCGCGCCATCGTCGAGCGTGCGGACATCGGGGCGATCGATCGCTACGTCCGCACCGCGCAGTCGGCTGCTTCGCGCCTCGCCGCCGTGGACTCCGTGGTCTCCGACATCGTCGAGCGCCTGACGGCCGCGCGCGCGTCGGCAAGCGTCGCCATCGGCACGGTGGCGACGGCGTCGCAGCGCGAGGCGGCAGCCAAGGAGCTGGAGGCGATCGCCGACGCGCTGCTGTCGGACGTCAACACCAGCCTCCGCGGCACCTACGTGTTCTCCGGCGCTGCCGTCCTCGGCGCGCCCTACGTGCGCCTGGCGGACGGCACGGTGTCGGCCTACCAGGGTTCCGCCGACACCGTTTCGGTGGACATCGACGCGCAGCGCTCCGTGCGCGTGGCCTTCGACGCGCGTGAAATCACCGTGGGCGCCGACGCCGAGGACGTCTTCACCTGCATCAGCGGCCTCGTGACGGCCATCAGGTCGAACGACCAGGCCGGCATCTCGTCGGGCATCGACGGGGTGGGGCGGGCGCTCGACCGCGCCATCGCGTTCCAGACCGGCACCGGGACCGACCTGGCGAACATCTCGGACGAGACGCTCCGGATGGGCGCGCTCAGGCGGGCGGCGGTGACCCGGGTGTCGCAGGACGAGGATGCGAACATGACCGAGGCCGTGGCGAAGATGGCCAGGGCCGACACCGCGTACGAGGCGGCGCTCGCCGCACTGGGCACGCGGTCGCGACAGACGCTCCTGGACTACCTGTGATGGCGATGACCGACGTGCGGCCCGACCAGGTGCTCGACTTCCCCGAGGGCATTCCCGGCTTCGAAGCCTGCCGCCGCTTCGTGCTCCTCTCCTCGTCTGACACCGCGCCGCTGCACTGCCTGCGCGTGGTGGGTGGACCGCCGGTCTCCTTCATCGGCATCGACCCCCGCCGGGTCGTGCCCGACTACCCCTGCGAGCTGACGGAGTCGGACCGAATCCGGCTGGGCAACCCCGCGGGGCAGCCGCTCGTGTGGCTGGCCCTGGTGACCGTCGCCGCGGACGGCTCGGCGACGGCGAACCTGAGGGCGCCGGTGGTCATCAACCCCGAACGCATGATAGGGTGCCAGCTCGTGCCGTGCGAGAGCCCCTACTCGCTGCGACAGGCGCTGCCGCTCGACTGAGCTCGAGCCTCGGCGCCGCGTGAGCAACTGGCGGGCGGGGGATCCCTGCCGGCTGTCCGCTGAATGGTGGCGAGGCGGGTGCCCGAGGGCGCGGAACCGGGGGAACGGTGCTGGTCTTTACCCGAAAACGAGACGAAGCCATCGTCATCGGCGATGGGATAGAGGTACGAGTGCTCCGCGTGGGAGCCGACTCGGTCCGCCTGGGCGTCGTGGCTCCTCCTCCCGTGCCGGTGCACCGGCTGGAGATCTACGAGCAGATCCAGCGCGAGAACCGCGCGGCCGCCGCCGCCTCGGAGGACGTGCGGACGCTGGCGCTCAGGCTGCGCCGGGCCGGCCAGAAGGACGAGCGGCCGGATGAGCGGGCGGAAGACGCCGCCGGCAAGGACGACGACGCCGCGAAGCAAGACGATGCGGGGAAGGAAGAGGGCGCGGGGAAGGACGACGCCGGGAACGACGCGGGGCAGGGACCGGCGGGTACGGACTGAAGATGGAGAACGCGCACGGCGTGTCGTGCGAGGATTGGCGCGAGGCCGATCCGGCGCTGCTGGCGCGGCTCTACGCGGACGAGTGCCGGCGGTGGCGCGAGAGCCTGGACTGGGACTTCGCGCCCTCGTGCACGATCCTCGAGCGCGCCCGGCGTCTCCGCGGCCTCCCTGGCTTCGTCGCGCGGGACCCGCGCGGCGACGTCGCCGGGTGGACCTTCTTCGTCAGCCACGACGGGTTCCTCCAGGTCGGCGGGCTGGTGGGCGGCGACGACCGGTCGCGGCAGGCGCTGCTTCGGGCCGTGCTCGAGACGCCCGAGGCCCGCGCCGCCCGCGGCGTCACCTGCTTCCTCTACCCGCAGTCGCACGGGTTGCGTGAGGTTCTCGAGCAGGATGGGTTCGACGTCCAGGCGCACCCGTACATGTCGTGCGCGCTCGAGCCCCTCGCCGCGATGCCCGTGCCGCCCTTGGCCGAGAATCTCACGCTCGGTCCCTTCATCGACGATGACCCGGGAGAGGTCGTCTCGCTGCTCTCGCGGTCCTACGACGGAAGCCGCGAGGCCAGGTGCTTCGCGCCCGACCTCCGCCTCGACCAGTGGGCCCACTACCTGGCGGGCCTGGTGGAGACCGAAGCGTGCGGCCGGCCGCTGCTCTCCGCCAGCTTCACCCTTCGAGACGCCACGCGGTCGCCGGTCGCCGCCGCGCTGATGACGAGGATCGGCGAGCGGACGGCGCACCTCGTGCAGGTGGTGGTCGATCCGGCGTGGCGGGGCCGTTCCCTTGCACAGCGGCTCTTGATCGAGGGCTGCAGGCGGCTGCTCTCCCTGGGCTATTCGCAGCTCACCCTGCTGGTCGCCGAGGAGAACTTGCGGGCGCGAGCGGTGTACCGCCGCCTGGGGTTCGCGGACAGGGACGTGTTCTTCTACGGGATGCGCCGCCGGAGGTAGGGCCCTCAGCCCTTGGTGTCCACGATCGCGCTGCGTTTCTGCGGCGCGACCACCCTGCGGTACGCGGCGAGCGTGGTGGCTCCCCGTTCCACCGTCTGCGCCGCCACGCGCCTGGCGTTCTCGGCCGCTCGAAGCGACTGGATCGTCTCGCTGTCCGCGGCGAGGATGGCCGCCACGAAGCCGCGCGCCGTCTGGTGCAGCGCGACCAGCTCGTCGAAGCCGGGCATCCTGGTCGCCTGCTCCAACCCTGCCGCCAGCAGCTCGCGGATCGGCTTGACGTGGTGCTCCACCTCGACGAGGCTGGCCAGCACCGCCTCGCGTTCGTCGCCGATCTCGGCGAGGAGCGTGACGTCGCCGCCGTCCCTCGCCTCGTGCTGCCGTTGCGAGAGCGCGCGCAGGCGGTCGAGCAGGGTGAGCTCGGCCTGCAGGCCCGAGCGGTACCCGGCGATCGCGTCGGTCAGCGCTTCCTTGGTCACGGCTGCCCTGGCGGGGCGTAGGCCGGCGACGCGATGGCCGTCCACGCCTCGTGAAGTCCGCTCATGATCCTGATCGACTCGTGGACGGGCGCCGCGTCCTTCTGCACGTTGGCCTCGACGAGGCGATCGGTGACGTAGTCGTACAGGCCGTCGAGGGAGCGGGCGATCTCGCCGCCCTCGTCCAGGTTCAGCGTGCACTGCAGGTGGGAAACGATGGCGAGCGCGCGCGACATGGCGTCGCGCTTGGCGACCAGGTCGCCGCGCTCGATCGCCTCGGCCGCGGCGCGCATGAAGCGCAGCGCGCCGGCGTAGAGCAGCGCCACCATCTCGAGGGGCGACTGCGACTGGATTTCCGTGGTCTTGTATGCCCGTGCGGCACTCGAGAACGAAGCCGGCATTGCATCACCTTGGGGCCTGGCCCCGGCGAACGGACGCCAGGCGCCGGACCGTCGAGAACAACGGCGCCGAACCGTCTAGAACAACGAGTACTGTCCGCCAAGCGATGACAGCGCGCCCCCCTGCCCGTTGAGCGAGCTGATCAGCGCGTCGGTCGCCGCGTATTCGCGCGTCAGGGACTGCTGGCGCAGCGCGAGGCGCGCCTCCAGGTTCGCCATCCGGTCGTCCAGGCGCTGCATCTCGTCGTTGAGCCGGCTCCTCGCGCCCGGCACCAGGCCGTCCGACCGAACGTAGTCCTTCACGATCGAGCGGATCGCGTCGAAGGCGCCGGAAGCGCCCGTGCCGGCGACGAAGGCCTCCAGGCGGGGCAGGTCGGTTGCCGCCGCGTCGAAGGCTGCCCGGTCGAGGCGAAGCGTGCCGGTGCGGTCCAGCGTCACGCCGATCTGCGAGAGGTACTGAAAGCCGCCCGTCCCGTACGGGGCGGTGAGACTGTCCCTCAGCGCGGAGCGCAGGCTCCTGGTGATCGCATCGCGGCCGATGCTGGCGGCCCGGCCCTCCGCGGCGGAGGCGTTCTGGTCGTTGAAGAACTTGACCAGGTCGTTGTAGGCCGTGATGAACGACTCGAGCGCTTCCTCCACCTTCCCGAGGTCGCGTCCGACCGCGACCGTGACCGGCGCGGCCGTCTGCTTCAACAGGGTGAGCGTGGTGCCGGGGATCGCGCCCTCGAGCGCATTCGTCTCGGAGGTCACGCGCACGTTGTTGACCAGCACGTCCGCGTCGCTGGCGTCCACCGCGTTGGTCTCCGAGAAGGCGAGGCCTTCCCCGCCGGTCAGCTCGCTCGACACCGTGAACGCGTTCGCCGCCCCCGTGGACTTGCCGGTCAGGACCATCTGGTGGCGGCCGGCCGCGGCGACGATGGTGGCGGTGACGCTGATGTTGGGCGTGGTGTTGATCGCGTCGGCGAGCGCCTGCAGGGTGACCGCCCCGGGGACGACGACGGCGACGCCGTCGATCGTCAGCGTGCCGCCGGTGGCCACGACGGTCGTGTCGCGGTCGGCGTAGGTGGTGGCGGTGGTGGTCACCTGGCTGCGCGCGAGGGCGTTGATCACCACTTCGTACACGCCGGGCGGCGTCGAGCTGCTGGCGGCGGCCGACGCCACGGTGGGGTCGCTGATCGTCGTCGAGCGCGCGCCGAAGGCATTCGCGTCGGCGAGCGCACCGGCCGCCGCCTCGACGGCGCCGAGGCGGGTGGCCAGCGTGGCGAACGCCTCGCGCTGGGACTCGAGTGCCGTGCGGCGGTTCTGCAGCGCCACCAGCGGCTGGCGCTCCTGCTCCATCACCGCCTTGAGGATGACGTTGAAGTCGATCTGGTTGAAGCCGGAAAAGGTGATCGCGCCCATGGCTGACAGCCTCTTCGGGGCTCGCACGGACGGCCCGCCGACACGAGGGCCGGCGGGCCGACGCTGCACATTGCCGTTGATGAACCGAAAACCGTCCGTTCCCGGCTGACCGCTCCCGCACAATCGGCCGGCGCCCGTGGCCTATGCGGGAACCGGGCCAACCGGAGAGCCTGGCCCGTGCTAGCGGAGCAGCGACAGGAGCGACGCGCTCGACTGGTTCGCCTGGGCCAGCGCGGCGACGCCGCTCTGGTTCAGGATGTTGAACCGGGTCATGTTCGCCGATTCCTCCGCGATGTTCGCGTCGCGAATGCGGCTCTCGGCGGCCTTGATGTTGACGATCTGCGTCTGCGCGAGCGAGATCCGGTACTGCAGCGTGTTCTGGAGGGTGCCCACCGCGCCCTGCGCCACGCCCAGGTTCGTCACGGCCGTCTTCACCGCCGTCAGCGCCGTGGCGGCGTTCGCCGCGCTGGTGATGTCGCCGGAGAGCCCCAGCCCGGTGGCGTCGGCCTGGTCGATCGTGCCGGTGATGTCGGCGCCGCTGCCCACGAACACCGTGAAGGTCAGCTCCGCGCCGCCGAGGCCGGCCACGGAGGCCTCTTCGTCGATCTCGGTGAGGAGGTCCTGGAACTCGTTGTCCAGCACGGTGCGGCTGCCCGAGAAGTTCGTGTTCGCCGCCTGGCTGGCGAGCGAGGCCATCCGGTCGAGCAGCGTCGAGATGTTGTTCAGGGCCCCGTCCACGATCTGGAGCGAGGACAGGCCGTCGTTCGCGTTGCGGACGCCCTGGGTGATGCTCGCCACGTCGGCGCGGTAGCCGTTCGCCACCGCGAGGCCGGCCGCGTCGTCGCCCGACTGGTTGATGCGCAGGCCGCTCGAGAGGCGCGTCAACGCCTTCTGCAGGCCGAGGTTGCTGACCTGCAGGTTGGCCTGCGCGGTCATCGACGAGATGTTGTTGACGACGGAGAAGGACGCCATTTCGATTCCTCCATGAAGAGTCCCGGCCGGCGTCCCTGCCGGCCGGCGGCGGCGTGTGCCGCCCGTGTGGTCGCAGAGGTAATCGGAAACGCGTTCGATTCCTTTAGCGCGCGCCGCCCGGGGCATGGTATTCGCCTTGCAGCCGACCTCCTGCGCCGCCGCGCGCGCGGCGGGCTCGGGCGGAATTGCCCGGAAAACCACGTGTCCATGACACCATGCGGCCGGTTGGCCGACCCGGGGTGTCGGAGCGCCGACCCGGGGCTGGAGGACGGATGATTCGCGTGACGCGCCTGGACGGGTCTCAGATCGTCGTCAACATCGACCTAATCGAGTGGGTCGAGAAGACGCCCGACACGGTCCTGTCGCTCGTCTCGGGCGAGAGGCTGCTGGTGCGGGAGTCGCCCGAGGAGCTGATCGAGAGCGCCCTCGAGTTCAAGCGCGCGATTCGCCGCGACCCCTTCCGGTGTCTGCCGTCGCTGGCGACCGGGTTGGCCGGGGAGGGTTCGTGAAGGTGGTGAAGGGCCGGAAGGCGAAGATCGACGTGGCCTCGTTCGGCGGCCTACTGCTGGGTGCCGGGTGCATCCTTGCGGCGCAGCTGCTCGAGGGCGGATCGCCGCGGTCGATCGTCCACCTGACGGCGGCGGTCATCGTCTTCGGGGGGACGATCGGCGCCACGCTCGTCAGCTTCCCGCGGGCGCAGGTGGGCCAGGCGGTGGCGGCCCTGCGGAGCGTGTTTCGCGAGCGGGAAGACGATGCCGCGCCGATCGCCGAGGCGCTCGTGCGCTATGCGCGGGTGGCGCGGGCGCACGGCATGATGGCGCTGGACGAGCACGCCGACCGGCAGCCGGACGCGCTCCTCCAGAAGGCGTTGCGGCTCGCAGTGGACGGCACTGAGGCGAGGCACTTGCGGCAGATCGTCGCCCTCGAGATCAGCAACGACGAGGAACGGAACCTGGCGCCGGCGCGGGTGTTCGAGGCGCTGGGCGGTTACGCGCCCACGTTCGGTATCGTCGGCGCCGTGCTCGGGCTGATCCACGTGATGGAGAACCTCTCCGAACCCGGCAGCCTCGGGGCCGGCATCGCCACGGCGTTCGTGGCGACCGTTTACGGCGTGGGCGCGGCGAACCTCGTGTTCCTGCCGATGGCGAGCAAGCTGCGGGACCGGGCCGAGCGGACCGCCGTCCGCGGCGAGATGATCCTCGAGGGCGTGCTGGCCATCCAGGAGGGGCTGAGCCCGCGCCTGGTCGAGGAGAAGCTCCTGACGTACAGGCCGGCGACTAGCGCCCGGGCGGGGCGCGTCGGGCGGGCGGCATGAGGGCCGCGCTTGGCACCGGCCAGCTGCGCCGTCGGCGCGATCGCGTGCGCGAGAGCCACGGCAACAGCCAACGTTGGGTAATCTCGTACGCGGACTTTATCACGCTGCTCTTTGCCTTCTTCACGACGTTGTACGCGATTTCCACGATCGACGTGGCGAAGTTCGGGTCGGCCGCGACGGGCCTGCAGTCCGCGTTTGGCGCAAGCCCGGCGGAGCCGTCCCGGCCGGGCGCGATCGGGGCGCCTCCCGATCGCGCGGCTTGCGTGGCAGGGGTGGAGGCCGGGAAGGCCGCGCCGCCCGGGGCGCCGCCGATGGCCGATGGACCGGAGCTTGCCGCGGCCATCGTTCCCGGCGCCGCTCCGCAGGTCACCTTGGACGACGTCCGGGCGCGTTTGAGCGGGCGCCTGGCGGGCCCCATCGAGGATCAGCAGGTGGCCATCGAGGTCGACCCGCGGGGTCTCGTCGTCTCCATCCGCGAGAGCGGGTCGTTTGCCACCGGCAGCGCGGAGGTCACCGAGGAGGCGCGGCGGATCATCGGCGAGGTGGCGGCCGCCATTGGCGGGATCGGGAACCTCGTCCGGATTGAAGGCCACACCGACGACGTCCCGATCCACACCGCGCGCTACGCCTCCAACTGGGAGCTGTCCACGGCGAGGGCCACCAACGTCGTCGCCCTGCTGATCGCGGCGCACGGGATCGTCCCCGGCCGGTTGTCGGCCGCCGGGTACTCGGAGTTCCACGCGAGGGTGCCGAACGACTCGGCGGCCAACCGCGCCCGGAACCGGCGGGTGGACATCGTCATCCTGAACCCGGTCGTGAGCCGCCGCGAGGAGCCCGCCCCGTCAGCTGCTCGCGGTGCGCCGCCGCCTCCACTCTTCCGCTAGCCCCCACCCGGGGGGGCCGTACCAAAGATGTAGCGTTTCTTCACCCGCTCGGGACCGTACCGAAGATGTAGCGTTTCTTCACCCGCCCGGGGCCGTACCACAAGTGTTGCGTCTTCTCACGGTCTTGGTACGGCCCCCGGCGATGTAGCGTTTCTTCACAGTTTCGGTACGGCCCCGCCCTGAGACGTTCTTCACGGTTTCGGTACGGCCCCCCGGCGCTGCGGCCGCCTCAAGTTCAGACCCTCCATGCCGATTTCCAGGGGGACGTGGTGCCTGGCTCGGTCGCCGGGCACCGGGAGATTCAGTCCATGTTCCTCCTCCTGGGGGCTGTCGTCGTCGTTGTCTGCGTCATCGGCGGGTTCATCTGGGAAGGTGGCGCCGTTTGGGCCCTGTTTCAGCCGGCGGAGTTCCTGATCATCGGCGGCGCGGCAATCGGCAGCATCCTGATCGGGACGCCGGTTGTCGTCCTGGGCGTCCTGCTGTCGCAGTTGAAGATGGTGCTCGGGAAGCCGACCGACAAGTCGGAGTACCTCGACCTGCTGTGCGTCCAGTACCTGCTGTTCCGGCTCTCGCAGCAGTCCGGGATCATGGCCATCGAGTCGCACATGGAAGACCCCGCCGGCAGCGCCATCCTCTCGCGCTTCCCGCGCTTCCTCGTCCGGCGCGACGCCGTGGACTTCCTGTCGGACTCGTTCAAGGTCCTGATTGCCGGCGGCATCTCGCCCCACGACTTCGACGAGCTGATGCAGGAAGACCTCGACATCCGGCGATCCCAGGGGCTCAGGCCCTCGCACGCCCTGGCCAAGATCGGTGACGCCCTGCCGGGCCTCGGCATCGTCGCGGCCGTGCTCGGCGTCGTGGTGACGATGGCGGCGATCGACGGCCCGCCCGAGGAGATCGGCCACAAGGTCGGCGCCGCGCTGGTCGGGACGTTCCTCGGGATCGTCATGTCGTACGGGTTCGTCCAGCCGCTCGCCAGCAAGCTGGAACACCACGTCGAGGACGAGAGCCACTACCTCCTGTGCATCAAGACGGGGCTGCTGGCGGCGAGCAAGGGCTTCCCTGCCGCCATCTCGATCGAGTTCGCGAGGCGCGTCATCCCCGGCGACGTCCGGCCCACGTTCGACGAAACCGAGGAAGCGTGCCGCGCCTCGGCCAAGCCGGGGAGCGTGGCGGCCTAGCCATGAAGACCAAGGCCCCGATCATCATCAAGGTCAAGAAGAAGGCGCACGAGGCCGGCGGCCACGGCGGCGCCTGGAAGGTGGCGTACGCCGACTTCGTGACCGCGCTCATGGCGTTCTTCCTGGTCATGTGGCTGGTCGGTCAGGACAAGTCAGTGCGCGAGGCGGTGGCCGCGTACTTCCGCGACCCCGTGGCCTTCGAGAAGGCTGTTGCCGCAGGCCTGCTCGACGGAGGCCAGAGGCTGCTCGAAGACGGGTCGAACGCGCCGGACGCCGGGCCGGAGGATCAAGAGGCGCTCGAGCGGCTTGCGACCCAGATCCGTGCCGCGATCTCGACGATCCCCGAGCTGGCCGCCATTAGGGACCAGATCGAGATCCACATGACCGCCGAGGGCCTGCGGGTCGAGCTGCAGGAATCGGCGTCCACCCATTTCTTCGACACGGGCAGCGCCACGATGACGCGGCAGGCCGAGGAGCTGTTCGGCACTATCGGCCGCGAGCTGCAGAAGTTGCCGAACGGGGTCCTGATCGAAGGCCACACCGACGCGCGTCAGTACGCGAACCGCGTGGGGTACACCAACTGGGAGCTGTCTGCCGACCGTGCCAACGCGGTCCGCCGGGTGATGGCGCGGAGCGGCCTCCGCGAGGTGCAGCTGCTCGAGGTGCGCGGCTACGCCGACCGGCAGCTGCGCAACCCGTCAGACCCCTTCGACGCGCACAACCGCCGGGTGTCGATCCTGGTCAAGCGGAGCGAGCAGCCGGCTCAGCAGGGCGCGGCCGCGGGCACAGGCGAGGCGGGAGCCGCCCGCGACGCAAGGGAGACGCGCGAGGCGGGGCAGGCTGGCAAGGCCGGCGAGGCCGGTGACGGGCGCAGGGTTGGCGACGTGGGCAAGGCGCGCGCGCCCGAAGTCGCCGGCGAAGCTCGCGACGCCAGAGCCACGGGCGAGCCGCCCGAGGCCGAAGCCGCGGCCGAGGCGCACACCGGCCAGCGCGGGCCCGCCGTGCCGGCGGCTGGATCTCGTCAACCGGGGCGGTGAGGGGCGGGAGCGGCGATGACAGACGACCTGCTGGTCTGCGCGCTGGACGGGGCCGGTGAAGGCATCTTGGTCATCGGAGCCAGCGGCGAGATCGTGTACGCCAACCTCGCCTTCGAGCGGATGACCGGCCACCAGCTTGGACGCCTGGTAGGGAGGCCGGCCGAGGTTGCTCTCGGCCTCGACTTGACGCCTGCCGGCGTCCGTCGCGACCTCGAGGCGACGCTCGCGAAGGGTCGCGTGTGGCGAGGAGAGCTGACGGGCCGGGCGAAGGACGGCAGCGGCCTCTCGTGCGAGACGTCGGTCTCGCGGGTCCAGGCCGGGGACGGAAGCGGGTGCGGATGGGTGGCGATCTGCCGGGACGCAAGCGCGATCCACGACCTGGAGGCGCGCCTGAGGCAGTCGCAGAAGATGGAAGCGGTCGGCCGGCTCGCGGGCGGCATCGCCCACGATTTCAACAACCTGCTGCAGGTCATCACCGGTTACAGCGACGAGCTTGCCGTCGGCCTCTCGTCCCAGCCCGCCCTGCGGAGAACGGCGGAGGCGGTCAAGGCCGCGGCAGGCCGCGCATCGGCTCTGACGCGCCAGCTCCTGGCGTTCAGCCGCCGCCAGGTGCTCGCGCCTACGGTGCTGGACGTCAACGCCGTCGTTGCCGACATGACCGCCATGCTCACGCGGCTGCTGGGCGGCGACATCCGGCTCGTGGTGAAGCTGTCGCGCGAGGCGGCCCGCGCCAAGGTCGATCGGAACCAGCTCGAGCAGGTCGTGATGAACCTCGCCATCAACGCGCGCGACGCGATGCCGTGCGGCGGCACGGTCACGATCGCCACGCGCATCGAAGACATCGGTGCCTCCGGCGCCTCGCGCTATGCCGGCCTCGAGCCGGGGCGGTATGTCGGCCTGACCGTCGAAGACACCGGGTACGGCATGGACGGCCACACGATCGCGCACCTCTTCGAGCCCTTCTTCACCACCAAGGGCGAAGGCCAGGGGACCGGCCTGGGGCTCTCCACCAGCTACGGCATCGTCAAGCAGAGCGACGGGTACATCTACGCGGACAGTACGCCGGGCAAGGGGAGCGTGTTCACCGTGTGGCTTCCTTACCTGGAAGCCCACGTCGCGACGGCCGGCGTGGAACCGGAGGTGCAGGAACCGCCGCGCGGCAACGAGACCATCCTGGTGGTGGAGGACGAGGCGGAGGTTCGCGGGCTGACGTGCCAGGCCCTGAGGTCGCTCGGCTACCTGGTCCTCGAAGCGCCTTCCGGCGGCGAGGGGCTGGCGGCGATCGAGCGCCGGGCGGGCCGGATCGACCTCGTGCTCACCGACATGATGATGCCGGGGATGACCGGCGCCGAGATGGTGGATCGCATCCGCCGGAGCCGGCCGGGTGTGCGGGTGCTCATCGTCTCGGGGCACGCCGATGCGATTGCCCGGGCGAAGACGTGCGCCGGCCTTCGCCTCCTCGCGAAACCCTTCACGCCGGCGAAACTGGCGGTGGCGGTCCGGGAGGCGCTCGACCAAGAGGGTGTTTCGGAGGAGATCCCAGGCTAGCGTCCGCGCGTAGCGAGTCCTGAGCCTGTCCGAGCCGCGGCGTAGCGGAGACAGGGCTCGCCTGTGGGGTCACCGGGGGCCGTACCCGGTACAGGGACCCCAGGCGCGATCGGTCGGACGGTAAGCCGAGGTGCGTCTTGCCGCCCTTCGACGTTGCTCAGGGCGCCCCGCGCGTTGTCGAGGGGCGGCCCGCGGACAACGGTCTTCGTCTTCGGAGCGAATGGCCCGCGGCTCCACCTGCACGCCCAGGACCCTGCACGGCGGCCCGGCTCGGGAGCCGAATGCACCCGCCGTCCCGGCCGCCCCCCTGTATCGCCCGCAGACACTTTCTGATCAAGAGCCCATCGTTTCCTGGACACGCTGCTGAGCGGGGTCCTCTTCGGAGACGCGCCCACGCGGGTGTCCGTCGGGCGGGCGCTCGGCGGGCGCGGTTCGTGCAGGCGCCGCCCTTCGGTTTCCCCGCAAGCCTCGGCCATCACCGTTCCACACGGAGGAATCGATGAGCTCCCACGTCGACCCGTCGCGTACCTTAGCCGTCGTGCCCCCGCGAGGGCGCGGCCGCCTCGTCAGCGCAGGCCGCGCCGCCGTCACCCGCCTTGCCGTCGCCGCCGCCCTGGTCCTCGCGCTCTTTGCCGCCGAGGCCTCGGCCCAGCTGTGTCCCGGCACCACCGTCGTCTCGGACCTGCGCAGGCCGATCGGCCTGGCGCTCTCGAACCAGGGGAACGTGCTCGTGTCCGAGACCGGCACCCCCACCCCCAACAGCGGCCGCCTCTCGATCGTCTCGCCCGACGGCGCCCGCCGCACGTTGCTCGACGGCCTGCCCTCCGGCATCGGCGACGTCGGCGACCCGTCGGGACCCTCGGGCGTGATCATTCGCGGACGCACCGCCTACCTGCTGATCGGCATCGGCGACAGCGCGCTGGCCGCGCCGGTCCCCGGCCGGCAGCTGCCGAACCCCAATCCCTCGTCGCCAATCTTCAGCTCGGTGCTGGCGATTCACTTCAGCGCCGCGGTGGAGAAGACGACCGCCGGCTTCACCCTGTCGCAGGCCGACCAGGAGGCGCTGGCCGCGGGCGAGACGGTGACGCTCTCGAACGGCGGCGGAGACTCCGTCACCATCGAGCTGGTGGCCGACTTCCCGGATCACATCCCCAACCCGCTGCCCGAGTTCCCCGAGATCGTCCGCAGCTCGAACCCGTTCAGCCTCGTGCTGGTGGCCGACCAGCTCTACGTCACCGACGGCGGCCGCAACCTGGTGTGGAAGGTGGACGTGTCATCGGGCGACTTCGCCGCGCTCGCCGAGTTCCCCACGATCCCGAACCCGCTCTTCCCGGGGGTCGGCGGTCCGGAGACCGAGGCGGTCCCGACCGGCATCGCCTATGACGATGGGCAGCTGCTCGTGACGCTGTTCCGGGGAGTGCCGTTCCCGCCCGGCGCGTCGGTCGTCTTGCGCATCGACCCGGCAACCGGCGCGCAGGAGCCGTTCATCACCGGCCTGAAGACCGCGATCGACATCGTCCCCGAGCCGCCGCCGGCGAAGGGCAGCTACCTGGTGCTGCAGCACTCGTCGGGCGACGGGCCCTTCTTCCCGGGGCCGGGGCTCGTGCTGCGCTTCGCGTCGGCGTCCGCGTCGCCCGAGACGCTCGCCGACTGCCTGGAGCGCCCCACCTCGATGGTGCTCGACGAGAAGACCGGCACGATCTACGTCGCCGAGCTGCTCACCGGCCGCCTCGTCGCGTTCCAGTAGCGGCGCGTGGAGGGGGCCGTACCAAAAGTGTGAATAACGTCACAGGGTTGGTACGGCCCCCCGTGATACACGGCCACCAGGAAACCTGCCGGCGGCGGCGTCGCGGGGACTCCGCGGCGCCCCGTACCGTCTGCCCGCAACGGAGACCACTGACGCCGCACTTGGAGCCGCGGGCCGTTCGCGGAGAAAACCGTGTGGAGCAGGCCGATCAGGTGCGGACAAAACGCACCGCAGGCCTGCGGACAGGCCTGGGGATGGGGGTCCCCAGGCGCGTTCCGACGGACGGTAAGCCGAGGGGCGTTTTGCCGGCCTGCGGAACCCGGTTTTCGGAGCGAATGGCCCGCGGCTCCAGAAGCACGCGCAGAACCGCGCTGCGGCGCCCGTCAAGGCCCGCTCGAGCGCTCCCCGCCACGCGCAAAATCGCGACACCCGTCCCCAAAACGCCTCATGTCGTCGAATGTCGCTTGCGCGCCCGGGGCGGCGGCGGTCTAATCCCCCGACACGGGTGAAGACGCCGCCCTCAGCGATCCGGCGCCGGCACGGACGAAGCATCACCGCAAGGCGCTGAGCGCGCAGAGACGGACGCGAAGGAACCAGGGGCGGCCGGCAGCGAGCGCCGCAGTATCGTCTGAGCCCCAGCAGTATTTTTCTTGACACACCCGAGTTTCTGATTAAACTGTCACCGGTCCGTCGCCTGCTCAGTTGGCGGCGGCGAGATTTCGGTCTTTCTCGCTCCTGAATCAGCCAAGCATCTGCAAGGGCTGCCGGCTCTCGGGCATCCGCCTGCGAAGAGGCGCGCCATGTGAGTCACGGGGCGAAGCTACGCCCGCCTCCGCGCTTCGCGCTACGGCGAGGCCGGCCGCAGCGGGAGGAAAGCCCAGGCCTTTCCTGCCGCGCGTCACACCGCAGACGGGAGTCGCAGCGTGAACATCCGCAAAGCCATTTGCTGCCTGCTGTCCGCTGTCTGCTGCCTGCTGTCCCCTTCCTGCTCCCCCCGCGCCCCCCAGAACGGCCCCGACGCCACCCCGGTCTACGGCAAGGACGGCGTGCTCGAGCAGATCCAGGTCGATCGCAACCGCAACGGCATCGTCGACACCTGGAGCTACATGGACGGCTCGCGCATCGTCCGCATCGAGGTGGACGAGAACGAGGACGGCCAGGTGGAGCGCTGGGAGTACTACGGAGACGACGAGACGCTCGAGAAGGTGGGCTACTCGCGCGCGCGCGACGGCAAGGTGGACGCGTGGGCCTACCAGGGGGCCGACGGCAAGGTGTCGCGCATCGAAATCTCCACGCGCCGCGACGGGAAGGTGAGCCGCACCGAGGCGTACGAGGCCGGCGTCCTGGCCCGCGCCGAGGAAGACACCGACGCCGACGGCCTCGTGGACCAGTGGGAAACCTACAGCGGCGGCCGCCTGGCCAGCGTCGAGTTCGACCGCACCCGCGACGGCCAGCCCGACAACCGCCTCGTCTACGGGCCCGGCGGCACCGTCCGCGCCGAGGCGGTCCGGTAGAAGATTCACGCAAAGACGCTGAGCGCGCAGAGAAGTACAGCGAGCCCACCACCCGCAGGGCAAGTCGAGGCGGGTGATGGCCCACCGCCGACTCCAGACTCCCGACTCCCTCGACTCGACTTCGTGCCTGCCCCGCCGGAGCCGCTCGCGCAGCGAGCGCTTGGCGTAGGCGGGACTTCGCGACCGTCGACTTCGTGACTTCGTGGACTAATACCCCCCCCGATCGTCTCCGAATCCGCCGCCATGAGGGCGGCGATGCAGGCCGTGTCGGAGGCGGCGCCGACCCGCTCGGGCGTCCTCTTCCACGGCGAGGCCGGGACCGGACGCCAGCTGCTCGCCCGCGAGATGCACCGGCTGACCGGGCGGCCGGGGCCGTTCGTTGCCGTCGATTGCGCCGAGGCCACGCTCGACGAGCTCGAGCTGGCGCTCTTCGGCAACGCCAGCCGCCACACGCGGAACGGCGGCGCCCACGCGCATCCCGAGCGGGTGGCGCAGGGCTGCCGGCTGCTGGCGGCGCGCGGCGGCACCCTGTTCCTCGCGCACCTGGCCGACATGCCGGTGCGGGTGCAGGCGCGGCTGGCGCGCGTCCTCCGCGACGGCGAGGTGCTGGCCGGCGACGCCGCCGTCCCCGCGCGGCTCCAGCTTCGGGCCGTGGGGTCGGCGGGTCCCGGCTGGGACGAGGCGGTGGGGGAGGGGCGCGTCCGTCCCGACCTCTTCAAGCGGACCGCCCTCCACCGGGTGAACGTCCCGCCGCTGCGCGAGCGGCGCGAAGACATCCCGCAGCTGGCCTCCTGGCTGCTCGAGGCCGAGTGCGCGGCGCGCGGCGTGGCGGCCAGGGCGTTCCACGAGCCGGCGCTCACGCTGCTCTCGGCGCTGCCGTGGAAGCGGAACGTCGCCGAGCTGCAGGGGCTGGTGGCCGCGCTGGTCGTCCGCGTCCCCCGCGACGTCATCTCGCTCGACGACGTGCTCGAGTGCGTGAGGCTGGACGGTGCGGCGCCGCCGGTGCCCGCGTCGGGGACGCTGCGCGAGGCGCGCCACCGCTGGGAGCGCGAGTACATCGCGTCGATCCTCGAGCGCCACAAGGGGCGCGTGGCCGACGCCGCCCGCACCCTGGGCATCCAGCGCACGAATTTGTACCGGAAACTGCGTGAGCTTCGCCTGATGCCTCGCAGTTAGCGGACAGCGGACAGCGGACAGCGTGACCGTGACCCCCTAGCCCCTAGCCCCTAGCCCCTAGCCCCTAGCCCCTAGCCCCTAGCCCCTA
>Ga0255345_1000643_pt1 | contig 56104 bp, 47 predicted proteins | sample wastewater_treat_6_FD_192415 | JGI IMG/M metagenome (GOLD analysis project Ga0255345, IMG submission 192415) | Wastewater microbial communities from Lulu Island WWTP, Vancouver, Canada - plant20 | ecosystem: Engineered > WWTP > Wastewater > Unclassified | place: Canada: Vancouver, British...
CGCTGATGAAGGAGTTCCTCATCAACGCGCCCGTGCCGGCGGAGTTCTTCTCCTACCTCGGGAACTTCGGAACGGTCGAGGCGCTCCCCCACCTCGGCGACGGGTTCTATAAATTCGAGCGGACCGACTGGTTCTCGATCAAGGGGTTCGCCGGGGACTCCACCGTCGAGGTCCGGTTCAACAAGCCGGCGATGGACCTGACCATGGACTTCGTCTACTCCCTCTTCTCCCTGTATCGCGACGGAGATCCCGACTTCGCCGTGCTGAAACGGCGGGAGGAGGCGCTGGCCGAACGGGTCAGGAAGCGCCTCTACGGCACGTGAGGGAGGTAAGCACGGTGGCGGAGGACCCGTTCGAGGAGTACGCTGAGGAGTACGACCGCTGGTTCGACGAGCACCCCGCGGAGTACCGCGCGGAACTGGACCGCGTCCGGCAGCTGCTGCCCGCGCCGGACGCCCGGACGGTCGAGGTGGGGGCAGGGTCCGGGCGGTTCGCCGCCCCCCTCGGGATCGGGATCGGCATCGAACCGTCGCGGGCCCTCGGCCGGATGGCCCGCCGGCGGGGGATCGAGGTGGTCCGCGGACGGGTCGAGGCCCTGCCGCTCGGGAACGGGTCCTGCTCGTGCGTGCTCCTGGTGACGGTCCTCTGCTTCCTGGAGGACCCGGTAACGGCGCTCGCAGAACTCCACCGCGTGCTCGCCCCCGGCGGGACCCTCGTCCTCGCCTTCCTGGAGCGCGAGGGGCCGGTCGCCCGGCGATGCCGGCGGGCGAAGGGCAAACGGCGGTTTCTCTCGCACGCCCGGTTCTACCCGGCCGGCGAGGTCACGGCCCTCCTCGAGGGCGCCGGGTTCCGGACCGACAGGGTCGACGACCGGGCAGGCTTCTGCGTCATGGCGGCGCGGAAGGCCTGACGGGCGGGGATGGCAGCGGGACCTCCCCTCGTCGACCACGACCCGGTCCCGGATAGAACGGCGATTCTCGCCGGGACCACGGGAGCGAGCAGCGCGAGAGACCCGCCGTCGTGCCCGGTCCGTGCACCCTGGTCTTCGTAACGACCCTCCCGGGTCGTGGGGCCCGCTGGCCGATCCTGGCTCCATCCCCGGCCCGACGGTCTCCGCGGAACCACCCCTTTTCCTATCAGCCCCCGAACCCTGATCGTCTGCGATGCCACGGCTCAGGGAGCAGGTCTACGACCTCCTCGACTATTCCAACACGGCCGGGCCCCTCGAGCGGGCCGTCACGGCCGGACTCGTCGCGCTGATCGTCGCGAACGTCGCCGCCGTGCTCCTCGAGTCCGAGCCCGCCCTGGGCGCCCGGTACGCGCCGTTCTTCGCCGCCTTCGAGGCCTTCTCCGTCGCCGTCTTCACCCTCGAGTACGTCCTCCGCCTCTGGAGCATCACGGCGAATCCCCGGTACCGCGACCCGGTCACGGGCCGCCTCCGGTACATGGCCACGCCGTACGCCGTCATCGACCTGCTCGCCGTGCTCCCGTTCTTCCTGCCCCTGCTGATCCCGATCGACCTCCGGGTCCTCCGCGTCCTCCTCCTCTTCAAGCTCGGGCGGTACTCGACCGCGTTCGATATCGTCGAGCGGGTCGTCCTTCGAAAGCGGGGCGAGCTCTTCGTCGCCGTCTTCGTCTCGTTCCTGCTGCTGATCGTCGTCTCCACCCTGACCTACGCGGTCGAGCACGAGGCCCAGCCGGAGGCGTTCCCGAGCATCATCGGGACCATGTACTGGAGCCTGGTGACGCTCACCACGCTCGGGTACGGCGACGTTGTCCCGCATACGACGGTCGGGAGGTTCCTGGCCTCCGTGACCTCGGTGATCGGGGTCGCGCTCTTCGGCCTCCCGGCCGGGATCCTGGCCTCCGGGTTCTTCGAGGAGTTCCACCGGCGGCGCGGCACCCGGTTCTTCGTCTGCCCCCACTGCGGCGGACGGCTCGACGAGGGGGAGGACGGGGAACGGGAGTAGGAGCGGGACCGTCTCCCGCGGCGACGAGGAGAGCGGGAGTCGAAGGACGCACTGTCCCGGGGGTGCCGCCGGAGAACGGCCTCGTCCGATGTCACGCGGAGAAACCTCCCGGGACGCCGGCGCAGCCGGACCACGGCGATCGTCTCTCTTTTGTATCCCCAGAGACCAGTGTCGATAGGATGGATCTCCCGACGGCAGGCGGACCGGCAGCAGCTACACCGCGCCCGAACCCGGGGGCACCGGTCCTCGACCTCCTCCGGGACGGGCCGGCCGCGGGACCGACGGCCCTGTACCTCCGTCATTCGATCCGGGACTCCCTCGCGGGCGTCCCCGTTCATCAGCAGCTCGCGGCCGGGATCACGCCCGAGGGGGCCCTGCGTGCACGGGAGTTCGGCGATGCCCTGCGGCGGCTCGTCCCCGGCCGACGCCTCGTCCTCGGGCACACGATCGCCCGCCGGAGCCACATGACGGCCGAATGCATCGGCGCCGGGTACGCCCCCGGCGGGCAATTCCGGATGATCGACTATCGCCGGGACATCGACGACCTGATCCTGGACGCCGACGCCTTTCTCGCGCTCCGGGACGCGATCGGCTGGGAGGCGCTGCTCCGGCGGTGGCTCGGACGGGGCGTGCCCCGCCACATCATGCGTGACCCCCGCGTCTACGCCGATACGCACCTGGAGCAGCTGGTCGCCTTCGACGGCATCGACGAACGGGACCTGTTCGTCGTCATCGGGCACGACATCACCCTCTTCGCACTCGTCTCCCGCCTCTACGACCGGATGATCACGACCGTTGATTTCCTCAACGGGGTCGTGATAGACGCCGGCGGGACGAATGGCGAGGCGCGGTTCTCGGACGGGGAACAGACCCTGGCGACGACGCTGAAGCTCGCGTGACGGCGCGGCGGGGGGACGAGCGGGGCAGTGCGGCGGCCGCTCCGGCAGGTTGAAGAGGGACCCGTGCCGAGATCGATCGGCAGGGGGGAACAGGCATGGGCCTCGCCGACTACATCGGGATGTACTGGGCGGGCGCCGAGGTCCTCTACGGCACGATCATCGCCATGACATTCACGAGCGCGCTGCGGGAGGTCCCGGACTTCCTGGACGTCGCCGTCACCAACATCGTCTGGACCGCGCTCTTCTGCTGCATCGCCTGGGGGGTCGCGGACGGCCCCTTCCATTTCTGGAAGCAGGGCTACCCATCCCGGTTGTCACGGTTCGACGACCGTAGCCATTCGCCGGTGAGACGGGGTCTCTGATCCGGACCGAGAGGACCGTGGCCGACGTGAATGCAACCCCGGCAATTTTATATATCATTCATCCGTTACAGGCTCCCCGGTGAACCGACATTGCTTGGCGATCGTATCGGGGAGTTTAACGGCAAGACGATAGTGAACAGGGTGCTGCCCGAGGGCAAGGTGGAGGCGACGGACCAGGGGACGGGAACGATCCTCGGACTTGACGCCACGCTGGTAGCGACAGGAGTGGTGACTCCTCTGCCGGACGGGACCTCCATGGCAGATGGAAACGGACTCATCACCACGACGGATGATGACGCTGTCGCGTTCAGGATCAACGGGCTCGGATGGCCCACGGGAAAAGGAGGAAAAGTAGCGTTCAGAGGAGCGACGTACCATTCGACCCAGTCGCAGAAGCTCATGCGTCTGAACAGGGTCGTCGGGTTATGGGAATACGATGGGGAGTACGATACCGATGGAACCTTTACCTGGACATTCAGGTTGTGGGAATGGAAGTGATCGATCCGTTCCTCTCTGTACGACCGTGATGTATTCCTTTCCCTGACGGACTGTCCGTCGACAGCGGCCGGCACCGGGTAATCCTCTCCGTCCCGGAATCAGCAGGTTCGATCATCAGCGGAGGTCGGATCGGTCCCGAGATCGGACATGCCCCTTGCGGAGCATGGGGAACCCGGTGGACTTCGTCGCAGCCCGCTCCTCCCCGAGCACCCTCTTCGCGATGATCAGTCCCCGGCCGGATCGCCTTCACGCCCCTCTTCGTTCATCCGCCCCCGCTCCACGCCGGCACATTGATACAGCACCTGAATAGAGAAGTGACCATCAGGAACCGGCATGGGACTCCCCGACTACATCGGGCGGTACTGGGCAGGCGCCGAGGTCCTCTACGGCGCGATCATCGCCATGACATTCACGAGCGCGCTGCGGGAGGTCCCGGACTTCCTGGACGTCGCCGTCACCAACATCGTCTGGGCCGCGCTCTTCTGTTGCATCGCCTGGGGCATCGCCGACGGCCTCTTCTACGTCTGGGAGCGGAGCTACCTGGTCCGGCAGGAGAACCGGGTTATCGAGTCGTCGCGATCGGTTTCTGGCCGTGGCACCGCCGTGGCCCTGCTCGGCGAGCAGCTCGACGACTCGGTCCTCCGCAACCTCGTGCCGGAGCGGCGGGCCGCGATCAACGACCTCGTCTCGCGGGAGCTTGCCGACGCCGCCGGCCGCGAGCGGGTGGCGCCGCGTGAGGCGGGCACGATCCTCCTCGGTACCTTCCTCCGTTCCTCTGTTGCCGGCCTGGTCATCGTCGCCCCGTTCTTCCTGGTCGACGACGTCGACGCGGCGCTCTACGCCTTGAACACCCTGGGGATACTCCTCCTCTTCGCGGTCGGCTACGCCCGATCGCTCGACCCGGGCATCGCGGCCCGGGCCGTCGGCGGCCTCGGCGCGGCCATGGTCGGGGTCGTCATCGCGGCGATCACGATCGCCCTCGGTGGGTGAGGCGCGGGGCCACCGCGGGTCCTATCAGCCTCCCTGGGAGGGTCACGGTCTTCACGCCCCCGCCATTCCCTTCGCAGGGGGGCGTCCGCGGCCAGCCGGGTGCCGGCGCCCCGGGCCGGGGGGAGTGTTTACTTTTAGTATTAATAATCTTAAATATTAATATGGATGAGAGCAAGTGGATACCAGTGAACGCCCTCGCTCACTGGAGGAGCCATGGCCCACCCGTACACTATCCAGATCAGGTATAGCGACGAGGACGGCGGTTTTGTCGCCGTCGTGGTCGAGCTGCCGGGGTGCATGGCGCTCGGCGAGACCGAGGAGGCCGCCGTGTCCGAGGTCAGGGGGGCGATGGCCGAGTGGTTCGAGATCAGGAGCGGATGCGAAGTATGGCAGATCGACGGGCCCCGGCCTCCCCCCTGGTTCGACCCCCCGTGACGCGGGCGCCCTGTCCCGACCCGCACCCTTTTCCGATGGCACGCGGTACCGCCTGACGTGGACCCCCTGACCCACGGGTTCGTGGCCGCCATCGCGGCGTTCCTCCTCGGCCGGCCGGAGCTGATCCCCTTCGCGGCCGCCGGCGCCATGCTCCCGGACGTCGACGGATTCGCCGCGCGGGCCTTCGACCGCCGTCCCGAGCGGTACCTCTTCACCCACGGCGGCATCGTCCACAGCCTCGCCGGCGCGATCGTCGTCGCGGCAATCGCGTGGGCCGGCACGGCGCTCGCCGCGTCCGCGGAGCTCCTCCCCCCCATCGTCGCCACCGCCTCCGCCCCCGCCGCGCTCGCCGCCGCGCTCGGCGGCGCGCTCTCGCACCTCGCCCTCGACTGCCTGGCCTGCCCCGGCCTCCCCCTCCTCGCCCCGCGCTCGGACCGGAAGTACACGGCCGGCATCCTCCCCGGGCCAAGCATCGTCCTCTTCGCGTTCACCACTGCCGCCCTCGCCGCGATCGCGCTCGGGGCGGTCGAGGCCCCTATTGTCATCGCCCCGTACACGGCCGCGGTCGCCGCGTTCCTCGGGGTCCGTACAGCCACGTTCGCCGTCGTCCACGCCGCTCTCCGCGGCTCCGGCCGCGCCGTGCCCACCGTCAACCCCCTCCGCTGGCTCGTCATCCGCGAGACGCCGGAGGCCTGGACGGTCGGGACGTACCTGGTCGGGCGGGGCACGACAGGGACCGCGACCTACCCGAAGTACCGGGGGACCTCCCCCGCCGCGGTCGCGCCCTGCCTCGACCTCCCCGAGGTCCGGCGGGTGCGGTACCACTCCTACATCACGACGGCGACCGACGAGGGCGGGGCGCTGGTCGTTGCCGACCCCCTGCGGCAGTCCGGGACCATCCGATATCCCCCCTACTACACCGAGGCCCGGGTCCCCCACGGCGGCTGCCGGGGCGGGCGCTGAACGGCCCGGCTCACTTCGACTGCGACCGGCCGAGGAGCGCGGCGAGGATCGCCGCAATCACCGCGATGACCATCGAGAGGAGGACGAAGAGCCCGAAGTCCTGGTCGGCCCGGGCCTCCTGCGCCGCCCGCTGCCGCGCGGCCTCGGCCTCGAGGTCGATCACCAGCACCTCGTCCGCGCCCGGCGCGACCGCCCGCTCCTCACGCCAGCGGACGCCGTCCGGCCCGACGGCCTCGACCGTCACCGTCCGCTGTGCCGGGAGCTGGACCAGCACGGGCGTGGTCCCCTCGTACCGCGAGTCCACGTAGAGCCCGGCCCCCGGCGGCACCGTCCGGACCTGGAGCGTCCCCGGCGCCGGCGGCGGGGGCGGGGCCGGCTCGAGCCGGAGCGTGACGTTCGTCGTCGCCCCGGGCCGCACCTCGAGCCGGGCCGAGCGGTCCACGTGGCCGGCAAGCACGCACCGGAGGACGTGCTCGCCCGGCGCGACCCCCTCCTCCCGGCGGGGCGCCGGCCCCAGGAGCCGGCCATCGAGCTCGACCGCGGCCCCCGCCGGCTCGGTCGTCACCCGCACCGCCCCCGTCGCCGGCTCCCGCGCGGGGCAGGCCGGCGGCGGCCGAACGGGCTCCCCCGTCTCCGCCTCCGTGACGAGGCCCAGCGCGATCCCCCAGGAGTCCACGGCCCAGCGCGCCAGCGCCGCGTCGAACCCGCGCTCGTCCACGAGCCGGGCCGCGAGCGGCGCCGCGAGCGCGGGAAACGGCCCGCGCCCGGCGCGGAGCGCCGGCGGGACCCCCTCCTGTACCGCCGCGCCGAGCACCGCCGCCTCGCGCCGCCACCGCCCCTCGAACCGGTCCGCGAGGACCGAGGCGAACCGGCGCGGATCGTCGGCCACGCCCGGCTCCTCGCGGACCAGCGCGAGGAACGCAGCGCGGGCCTCGTCGCTCACGCACCCTCCCGCACCAGAAGGCCGACCGTGATGTCGTCGCCCGACCCCCCCTCGCTTGTCTCGCGCAGCCAGCGCGGGAGCAGGCGGTCCACGGCCTCCTCCCCGTCGGCCTCCAGGGACGCGACGAGGTCGCGCGCCACCTGCCGGAACGCCTCGTCGCCGGCGAACGAGTTCGCGTACCCGTCGGTCGCGAGCAGCAGGAGCGCGGGTAGCTCGGACGCGTCCAGGAGGCGGCACCGGAACTCGGTCCAGGCCTCCGGCAGGCAGAGCGAGGCCGTCTCGTTCCCGAACGACCGCTCGTCCGGCGGCACCGGCCGGTCGACCGTCCCGCCGGGCGTCACGGCCAGCACGTCCCCGTCCCCGCACTGGAGGAGCAGGACCAGCTCCGCACCCACCGCGAGCGCCGCGATCACCGTCGTGCCGTACGGGCGCGTCGACCCCGGCGGTGCCGGCCGTCGGCGGCCCCGCAGCACTGCCTCCTCCCCGCCGTCCCGGTCCTCATCCACGCGCTTCTGCCAGCGGCGCACGATCTCGCGCGCGAGCTCCTGGCCCAGCCGCCCGGTCCGGGCCCCGTCCCGGATCGCCATCGGCGCCAGCCGTCCGGCCAGGTCGCGGCAAACCTCGACCGCCGCCTCGACCGCGAACTGCGCCCCGCGGTCCGACCGGCAGTACGCCTCGCCGCCGTGCCCGTCCGCGACCGCGAGGACCACCGTCCCGTCGTCGCCCTCCCAGGAGAGGACCGCGTCCTGATTCGGCTTCCCGTTCCGCTTGTGCGCCGCGCCCCGCACCGACGCGGTCAGCACGCTCCATGCCCTACCAGACGTCATCCTCGCCCGAGGGCTCCGTGAACTCGACCGGGATCTCGATCGGCACGCTCGAGGCGGGCGCCCCCTCCTCCTGCTGGACCGCCGGGCTCGAGGCCGCGCGGAGGACCACCGTCGAGACCCAGCGGACCTGCCGGACCAGGGCCTCCGCGTTGTTCGCCTCGAACGGCGGGATCTCCGCGTTGCCGATGAACTTCGCCAGCACGTCGCGGTCCGCGTCCTTGCCGATCGCGATGGCGAGCCGCACGGCCTTCTTTCCCCACGGCACGTCGAGGAGGCGCTGGAGGCCCCGGTCGAAGTCGTCCGTCGGCTGGCCGTCCGAGACCAGGACCAGCACGGGCGGCAGGGCCCGGTCGGTCATCGGCGGGATGGTCAGCGCGTCCGCGACGAGCGAGAGGGCTTTTCCCATGTCCGTCGGCCCGCCGGCCGGCAGGTCGGCCCACTGGAACTGGTCGACCGGGACCGCGTCGGGCGTGGTCCAGTCGGCCCCCTTCGAGAACTTCACGGCCCGGACGAAGACCTGCGCGTTCGGGTTCTGGTCCGCCTCCTTCTTCATGGCGGGCAGGGCCTCCTTGACCGCGAAGTTCAGCTGGTTGATCTTCTCGCCGGCCATGGATCCCGAGCAGTCGCAGATCCAGATGAAGTGGAGCGGCCGCGTCGCGAGCGTGCCGCCGGGTCGGTTGATCATCGCCGTTTCAACTCCGATAGTCTCTGGGTGATCCACGAGGACTTGAGACCTTCGGTCTCCGCCGGCGCCTCCACCTCGCCGCGGGCCCCGCCGAACTCGATCACGAGCCCGGGGGCGAGCGCGACCGTCCTCCCCGGCGCGACCGTGGTGCGCGAGCCGTCCGGCCGGACGGCGACCCAGGCGCCGTCCGTGCAGTTGGTCAGGCCCCAGCGGGCCGGGTCGGCCGGGTGGCGGGCGACCCGGGCGACCACGGTCTCGAGGTCCCACGAGACCCCGTCGAGGTGGTGGCGGACCAGGACCGTGTCCCGGTTGAGCATCACGGCCCGGCCGTCCACCACGAGCCGCGGCGGGGGGCGCAGGGCCGCGCCGCAGTTCCAGCACGCGTCGGCCGCGCCGGCGAAGTTCTCGACCCCGCAGGACGGGCAGTAGTGGATCGCGTCGCGGAGGCGGAGGAGGGCGTCGCGCCACTCGCCCTCGCGGACGCGCCCGTGGCGGGGCTCGCGGATCCCGGCCGTGAACGACCGGACGAAGAGGTCGCGGAGGAACGGCGGGTAGAGGGCCCAGTACCGCCCGGCGCAGGTGTGGACCGCCGGGTCGGGCCGGTTCGAGGCGTCGGCCGGGTCGAAGATGAAGACCGGGCTCTCGCCGTAGAGCCGGCGCATAGCCGGCGCGTCGAAGGCGTGGATCGCGGTCTCCTTCAGCCCCTCGAGCGGGTGGGAGATGGTCAGCATGTAGAAGAGGAGGACCGCGAGGCTGTACAGGTCCGTGTCGACCGACGGCCCGGCCTCGTTCCGGACGATCTCGGGGGCCATGAACCGCGGGGTGCCGTTGACCGAGACGCGGCGGGCCGCGCCGTCGACGCAGACGTTGTCGCAGTCGCAGACCTCGACGCGGCCGGTCGCGGGGTCGAAGAAGACGTTGCCGAACGAGATGTCCTTGTAGCAGAGGCCGGCGGCGTGGAGGCGGCGGAAGGCCTCGACGAGCTCGAGCGCGGCCGTGACGAGGGCGCGGAACGGCGGGTCGACGCGCCCCTTCATCAGGTCCACGATCGAGGCCACGGCCGGGTCGCGGAGGGGCATGGCGTAGCCGAACCCCTCGCGGCAGGGGTTCTCGACGAGCTCGATCGGCCAGAGGAAGGCGGGCGAGGGCGGGCCGGCGCGGACCAGGGTCTCGATCGCCTCGCGCTGCTCGGCCGTGGCGAAGGCGGGCAGGTACCACTTCACGGCATAGTCGGTGCCGCCGGCGGCGACGCGGTAGACCTCGCCCTGGCTCCCCGCGCCGAGGAACCGGGCGACCGTGTAGACCGTGCCGGCGGGCGACCGGAGCCGCTGGCCGGAGGAGAGGGCCTCGTACATGGCGGGTGCGTCCTCCAGGTACATGCCGCGCCCGGCGGCTTGAACGGTTCGGTCGGGGTAGGGGAGAGAGGCTTATGCGCCACGGTGCCCCAGGTACGGGGCGTGTCGACGAACCTGCCGCCGTTCTTTGCCCGGCGGATCGCCTTCTTCGAGGCCGAGCTCGCGGCGGTCCGCGCGTATCCCCGCGACGGGCTCGCGGCGGTGGTGCGGGAGATCGGCTTCGCCTGCGACGGGTGCGCCCGCTGCTGCACGCGGCGGTCGAACGACCACGTCTTCCTCCTCGAGGCGGACGTGGACCGGCTCCGCGAGGTCGCGCCGTCCGCGCTCGTGCCGGCCCCGGACCCGGAGCTCGCGGACCGCGAGGGGAGGCTCTACGTCTCGGGGTACGCGCTGGCGGCGACGCCGGCGGGCGACTGCGTCTTCCTCGAGGGGGGCCGGTGCCGCGAGTACGCGGCCCGGCCGGCGATCTGCCGGGTCTACCCGTACATGCTCCACCGCGAGCCGGGCGCGGACGGGCGGGTCGACTGGCGGATGCTCGCGGGCCTGGGCGACCACGGCGGGTACGACACGGCGATCCCGGCCGAGGAGGCGGACCGGATCGCGGCGGAGACGGTCGCGTACGAGGCGGCGTTCCTCGAGCAGATGGCCGGGTTCTACCGGGCGGCCGCGGACCACTTCGCGGCCCACGGGCTCCGGCACGTCCAGAAGGTCCGCGACGACCGGCTCCGGGCATACGCGCGCGGCGAGCCGCTCGAGGTCTTCGCGTACCACCGCGGCCGGTTCGAGCCGCACCGGCTCGTGCATGGTCGCGAGAAAGAGAGATAGGAGGGAGCGGCACCGGGACGCCGCGGGTGCCCCGCGGGGTGGCCGCTCCCCCGGCGCCCCGTCCCCCCATTGACGGGGCGCCGTTCTCCCGCCGTGGCCGCCGGGGACGGGATACGGCCCCGGCGGCCGGGCGGCATCCCCTTCGGCGGTCCGCCGGCACCCGGCCGGCGGCGGCGTCCAGGAGCGCCGCCACCGGACCCGGGCCCGGCGGCACGGCAGGCGAGAGTATGTGGAGACTATGAAGACAGTCCGAATGGTGTTCTCAACCTGTTCGACCTTGGCAGATCCTCTGTGCGCCCGTTCCTGGCCCGGACGTACACGTAGATTATCTTCATAAATAATAAACTTTACTATTTCTAATCGCGGTCGAGAAGAGGTTTCACGAAAATCGAAGCGATCACCGGGTCGGGCTCGCGTTCGGAAGCCCTTACTCGGCCGGGCGGGCCGGCAAAGGACGATCGCGGCGCCGGGACGGGCTATCGTAAGACCTAGATCACGAACACCAGCGCCACGATCATGATCGCGTAGAGGACCGAGACCTCGGAGAACAGGACCAGGCCGACGATCTCGGAGATGGCCATCTCCTCGCTGTTGCATGCCATTGTGACGACTCCTGTCCCGGCGGCGCGGCACTCACGCACGGCCCCCGGGACAGCAGGTATTCGGCGCATGAGGTATAACTATCTTTTCTTTTTCTTTCTCGGTCGTGCGGATGAGATTGGTAAAATGGAGCGCGTGCTGCCGGCATCAGGTGCCGAGCGGGATGATGCCGGCCAGCCCGGCGGCGGCGGGCCACGGGCCGTTCACCCGGCCGTCTTTACACCGTGGGAAGGCGGGTAGTGCATCTCTCCGGTGATCGACGATACGCCGTTCTCTCTCCGCGGTTCCGGGGCCCGCCACGACCCCTGCCAAGAGTATTAGTAGGCCCGCGTCGAACCAGAGCTCATGGACGAGCCGTCGCGGCGGCTGTACGCCGCGCTCCTGCTGGGCGTCATGCTGGGAGTCGCGAGCAACCTCCTCGCCCAGTCGCTCCTGCTGGCCTACCCGCTCTCGACGCTCCAGTGGCGGCTCGTGGCCGCGCTCGCGGCCGTCGTCCTCGCTCTCGTCCTGCTGGCCGCCCGGCGGCTGCTGCGGGCGGGGCCGGCGGCGTGAGCCGGACGTCGATCACCGACCCCTCGCCGGCCGGCACCCCGGCTCCACGCAGGACCAGGCTCGCGCCGGGCGAGCCCGGTTTCGCGGAGGCGGAATGGCATGGATCGCCCTGCCACGGAATCCGGGGCTGCCCCGTCCGAAGATGGTATGGAACAGTGCCTCGTCCCGTCTTACGGCGTCTCGTTCTCATCGAGTGCTGCCCGGATCTCCATGATGGCCTGCTCAAAGACCGGGAGGTCATCGTCGACGATCTCCCGATTCCGCCCGCTGTCGATCCCGAAATAATCGTGGACGAGCACGTTTCGAAGCCCGGCAATCGCGCGCCATTCCACCTGGGGATGGGCCTGGCGCAGCTCGGGAGAGAGTCGCTGGGTGGATTCTGCCATGACCTGCAGAGCCCGTTCCACGGCGTAGAGCGTCCGCTTCTCATTCAGCCGTTGGAGATCGCCGTCGACGAACTCGTGGATGTCGTGGATACACTCGAGGAGAACTCCAGGTACACCCGGTCGTCTTTCATAACGGGACTGCCTCGACGACGATCCGCTCCCGGCGGCCCGGCGGCAGCGACCGGAGTTCGACGACGTCCACACGGCCCCCCAGCAGCTCCTCGAGGTCGGCGACCAGGCCGCCGGGGAACCAGGGGGAGTGATCCGGTCCGACCTCGATCAGGAGATCGAGATCGCTGTCGGGCCGAGCGTCGCCTCTGGCGCGGGACCCGAAGACACGTACATCGATCACGCCATGCCGCCGTGCGATCGCCATGATCTCCTCTCGCCTCGACCACGGTGCCCCCGTGATCTCGTCCTTCATCGCCGCATCACTCCACCACTCCGGCACGGACGGCCTCCTGCATCGTTCGGCAACGGCAGAGCGCCGTGTCTCCCGTAGATTCGTCCGCTGGTTCCACGTTGCGTACGAGACGACTGTCTGGGGTTGTCGGATAAAAAAGGTCACCTCCGACCGACGAAGCCGTCCCGTCATTCCAGTGCAGTCTCCATCGTCATGGTGCCGCGTCGATGCGATTCGGAGCACTGCACGGAACTCGTCAACGGCGAGGCCGTCCTCGGCGTCTTCCTCGATCGCGACTGTCAGGTTCATGGCAGCGGCATCACACGCACCGCCCGGGCCACCGGGCTGAGATGAGCGCGATCGGGCGCAGGTCAGGGTGCGTTTCCCGTGGAGACGGTCAACCTTTCTCCCCCGCCGGGACGTCGGACATCGTCATAGAACTGGCATCCATCGAAGCCGAGGACGAGTCCGAAGAGCGCCTCGCGGCCGGCCCATCACGCCGGTGTCGGACCGTCGAGGCCCCGCGCGACCCCCCGGCGCAGCTCGCGGCGGAAGCAGGCCTCGCAGAGCCGGACGCCGCCGCCGGACCACGCGGCGGGCTCGAGGCCACAGACATCGCACCGGCCCACGGACGCGGTCACCCGCCGCAGCCCGGCCGTCTCGATCACTGCCGGGAGCGGCGGCCGGGCCCGCTGCTCCCGCCGAACGGCCGCCGCGCGGCACCGCCGGCAGAGGTGGCGCGGGGAACCCCGAGGCCGGAGCTCGCGATAGTGCGTCGGCCGCGCTCCGCAGGCGCAGCACTCCTCCGGGGCCGGGACCTCGAGCCCGAGGAAGCCGCGCGGGTCGACGGAGGTTCTCGCATCATTCGCATCAGGTTTCGGGGTGATGGAAGAGGTTGATGGGAATCCGTCCGGCGGCGATACGTTCGCCGATACGGTATCGGGGGGATATCCAGCCGTTTCACGGTACCCTCTCACATCATTATCATCAGAAGAGAGAGCGTGGGTGGAGAGGGGCGCTCCATCGTCGAGCTCTCTGGCGCGGCGATTGATGGAAGAGCCGTTCTCAAACGGGCCGATTTCGCCTCCGTTACCTGATGCGGCCCTCTTTCGGCCCCTGATTGGTTTCACATCACCTCTTCCATCAGGGGAATCGTTGATGCGAGTGATGCGAGACGGATCGCCCTCGAGCCAGACCTCGCCGCGGTGAAGGCCGGCCCGGTAGGCCTCCAGGTCGAAGGTGAAGACCAGGGCCCGCCTCCGCACGCTCCTGCCCTCCCCATCGGCCTCGGAGACGGTCTGGTCCACGAGCGAGAGCGCCGCCGTCCGGTCGAGGAGGCCCGGGTACCGGGCGCCCCGGAGGCGATACCCGGTGAGGACGCGGTGGGCCTTGGCGTACTGCCAGCCCGTCCAGTCCTGGACGTCCCGGACCGTGAACTGCTCCGCCTCCGAGCGAGCGGCGGTCGCGAGGACGAGCTCCTCGTTCCGGTCGAGCTTGGACCCGAGCGAGCCGCCGGTGGTGTGGAGCTCGCAAAAGAGCCGCGCGGCCCGTTCGAAGTCCTCGCCGGTCGCGACGATAGCGGTGGTGCCGTCGTCCTGCGGGACCTCCTCGCGCTGGAAGCGGACGAGGAGCGCGTGGGCCCGGACGAGGTCGAGGAGGACCTCGTGGTTGCGGCAGTTGCGGAGCGAGGCCATGCGGATCCGGTCGGCGAAGGGGATGCGGACGGTCACGGGGCCGCCGGCCCGGAGCTGCCGCCAGCACTCGCGGCAGACGGCGAGGTCGAAGCGGTCGGCGTCGTCGAGGTCGTCGCCGCGGGCGACGGCGGCCATGCGGCGGGCGAAGACCTCGCGGTCCTGGGCCTCGGAGTCGTCGACCCAGCAGGTGAGCATCCGGTTGAGGACCTGGTCGTCGTAGAGGGCGCTGACGTTCGCGAGCCACCAGGCGCAGCGCTCGGGGATGGCGCAGTGCCGGACGCGCCGGTCCCGGTCGACGGTCCGCATGCGGACGGGCTCGGTGAACCTGCTGGTGGCCTCCTTGAGGACCTCCTGGAGCTCCTCGGAGAGGGCGATGTCGTCGAGCATGAGGACGGTGCCGGGCCGGATGTCGTCGGAGTAGTAGAGGGCCTTGTTGGAGAGGCGCTCGGCGAGCCGGAACTCGTCGGGGACCTGCCGGAGCATGGCGATCATGCCGCTGGACTTGCCCTTGCCGCTCTCGCCGGTGACGTAGACGTGGAGGCCCCTGGTGTTCCGGACGGCCTGGGACGCGATGGACATGACGAGGCACCGGGCGAGGGTCTCGTCGCCGACGTGGTCTCTCTCGAAGGCGGCGAGGAAGTAGGCCAGGGGGTCGCCGGCTTCGAGGATCTCGCGCGCCCGGGCGACGGCGTCGGGGTCCGCCGGGGGCGACGGCGCGCGCGAGGGGACGGCGACCTCCGCCGCGGCTGCCGGCGGTCCGGGGGGTTCGAACCGTTCGCGGAGCTCGCGCCACCGCTGCCGGCCGCTGCCGCAGCTGTCGTGCAGGCACCCGGCGTGGACGGCGCCGCTCTCGAACTGGACGGCGTAGGCGCCGTCGGCGTGGGCGTCGGAGAAGGGGCAGTCGGCGAGGGTGTAGAGGGTCCCGCCCTGCCAGGGCTTCTGGGACGCGATGGCGATCCCGTGGCCCTCGAGCCAGGCACGGAGGTCGAGGGTGCCTGCCGCCGGCACGGCCGTCGGGGGCGGCGCGGGTATCGCCGCGGGGGGAACCGTGGCCGGAGGGGCGAGGGCCCGGAGCCGCTCGAGGGGGACCGGTTCGGGCGCGGGCGGCGCGGCTAGGACGGCCGCGCGGCGGTGGGGCCGGTCGGGGGTGGGGTCGCCTTTGCGGGAGACGGTGCCGTAGACCTTCCAGATCCGGGCGGCGTTGGCGTTCGCGGTGTCGACCTTCGCGGCGGGCGTCGAGAAGCCGGCGTCGAGCGCGGCGAGGACGCCGCGGACCAGCGCGGCGCTCGGGTCGTCGTTGGGGAGGTCGACGCGGTAGAGGAGGTGGGCGCCGTTACCGCTGTCGGCCTCGACGGGCGCGGGCCAGCCCAGGCCGGCGAGGTGGTCGCGGACGGCCGCGGCGGTGGCGAACGCGGCCTCGCGCTCGGGCTCGGTGGCGGAGATCCCGCTGGGCCGGACGGGGTCGATGTCGATGGGGAGCCAGCGGCGGGCGAGGACGTCGCCGTCGGCGGTGGTGGCGTCCCGCCGCCCGAGCCGCGTGGCGACCCGGTTGGCCCGCCGGGCGAGCAGGGCGGGGTCGACGGGGTTGAGGGTGACGTAGATCCCGCTGTAGTCGCCCGAGGCGTCGAGGGCGTCGGCCTTCTGGGCGAGGAGGGCCGGGTCGTCGAAGTAGCCGGAGGCGATCCGGCCGTCGCGGCCGATGGCGCGGAGCTCGGCGACGGCCCCGGGCCCGAGCAGGAGCGCGAGCGTTTCGGGGACCGTTCGTGGTGGCGGCATCACCGCCCCTCCCGGCGGAGATCGGAAGCGCTATTGCCGCCCGGCGTGACCGGTACACCGGGTCTCCGTCCCTCGTTCCGCAGGTGGTACTCTGGTCGAGGGCGGGGGCCGCCGCTGCTGGTCGTCGTCCGTTCCCGCCGGCCCGGCGCCGGCGTCCCGGGACCGCTGCCGGCCCCCGGATCTCTGTCTTGGTGGTGTCTCATTGTCTTCCTCCGCCGGACGGCGGACGCGCGCCGATTTCGCGCGGAATTCCGCCGTCCGGCTCTCTCTGGGGCTCTTTTCTCCGCTCACGGGTGAGCGGATGTATGAGCCATAGTAATTTCAGATGGTGATAAATATTAATTGTGACTGTCGAAGCGGTGGCGGTGCCAGTGGAACCGCTCCGGCGACGGCGTCCGCTTAGGGGAGGCGCGCGGCGGGCTCTGCATTGTGGTCCAACCGCATGAAAAAGGAAGTGGCGGCGCGGACACGCCGATCCCACCCGGCGCTGGGAACCAGGATACGGGCCGGCACGGGACACGGAGTGATCGCGATGGTGTGCGGGCGCCGGTGCGGCGCTGGGAGGAAACACTCAAAGAAGGGGGGCGCCGTTACTACTCGATTCTGCTGTCACGAAACATGCCATAGCTGGTAAGCTGTGGCTAGATTCGTACAATCTTGATGGTTCCAGCGACGCGATGCTTCGGCAGCATATTCCAGGATGTTACCGCTCGAAGGGAGTTGTCCGTCCTTAACGAGGAATTCGAGGATAACGTAGAGATGCCCAGATAAGCTGGGCTTCCGTTTTCTCACTTACGCGTCGTAGGTTAGCGAAAGCCAGAAAAACCATGCTGGACTTCCTCTAGTAACCTTAAATTCAATTATTTAAAAAAGAAATTAGAGGCGGGTATCTAAAACCACCTGTTCAGTTCCATCGTTCCAGATAGCAACCACCTTGACCTGATTGTTCGGGTTAGCTTCGGTCTGGGCTGCATCGACCGTCGTAGAGGCACCTACCACTCCTTTGGGGTCCCACGATATTGCTGTTGTTGCGTCATCGACGATGATGTTGAATGTTCCCAGATTAGCGGCACCCGTGCCCCCCTGATATGTGAGAGTGACTTCGCCCTCAGCCCCAGTTGCCGTGCGGGCAGCTGTAACCCCGACAATCTGAGTCTTCTGGACATTGCTTCCCATACCGAACACGAACGCCGCGATAACGGCGGCGAGGATCACCGTGACGGCCACCATCAGGATGACGCCGATCACGGGCGAGACTGCATCTTCTTTCGACTTCGTCATGTTTTCTCATCACCCCGCGGCGTTCGTGCCGCTTTTGTGATTGCGATTCATTATGGTATTCCTGTATATGAACGTTGCGTTTTTTATTCTCAAGAGAATCATCGCCGATGCATAATTCCATCGTACTCCGTCCTGTTTCAAGAACGCTACGGCCATTGGGGGCCACGCGAGGATAGTGATATTCCTTTTCGTCGTCCGCTCGTCATCCACGCGCCCTGTCAGGTCCCGTCCGTCGCCCCCGGCGCCGATCGGGTCTCGAGTGGTTTGCCTGGCAGTGCCGCTGAGCACACCTGCTTTGCCCTGACCGCAGCCTTTTTCAGGGTGGTGCCGCAGTGGAAACCAAGCGGTCGCGAATGTTCGCAAGCGGCACGGAAGGCGTCGCGCGCCGTGCGTGATCGGCGCTGCACGGCGGTGCCGGGCGCCACCGGGCCGGCGCCTCGAGCGGCGTACTGCAGCACCCCGTCCTGCCCCGGGGCCGGGTTCGAAGGCCGGCGCCGTCACCGTCCGCCGCCCGCTCGCCGTCCTCGCGATCGCGCCGGACACGGCCGTCCTCACCACGGCTCTCGCGGTCACCACCGCCGGCTCCGGTTCGGGCCCGGGGGCCACGATCGCGTTCACCCGCGCCGGCCCGGTCGTGCCTCATCGCCGGCGCAAAGGTGTCCCGTGCCACGCTGCTGGCAGCATCTATTTCCCCTCCCTCGACCGATGGAGTGCACGGGTACGGTGCGGTGGAACTCCCGGCACCGAACCGCACCTCGCGTCGGAGCGAGGCATGAGAAGGAACTATACCGTTATCATCGAGCCTGGCGAGGACGGGTACTATGTCGTACACGTCCCGGCGCTCCCGGGCTGCATCACCCAGGGCCGGACCGAGGACGAGGCCCGTGCACATGCAAAGGAGGCGATCGAGGCCTATCTCGAGTCCCTCAGAAAGCATAATCAGCCGATACCCGCGCCCGACTCCGTCCGCATCACCGAGGTCGCCGTCGTCCTGGAGGACACCGCGTCCGGAAGCAAAAGCAATCAGTAATAACACCCTGCCGCCATAGATCCCTCACCCAGACCCGGCCAGACAGCCCAGCGGGACCCGCGTCCCGCCGTCGCGATGGAACTGCCACCGCCTCCCCCCGGGCCCGGAGACGGCCGCGCCCGTCCCGACCGGTACGCGGCAGGGAGCAGATGCATGACCCGAACACCAGGATCCCCCGGGCACCCACGCGCCCTCCCCCGGGGAGCCGCCGTGCTCCTCGCATTCGTCCTGCTCGCGGCCTCCGTCCAGGCCATCTCGCTCCCGGCCAGCGACGCCGACCGCGTCAACGCCGCCGACGAGATCGTCCGCGGCACCATCACCGGCGTCCAGAGCCGGTGGAACGACGACCACACCCACATCGTCACCACCGCCGCCGTCGCCGTCGCCGCCCGGATCAAAGGCCCCGACGCCGGCGTCGAGACCGTCGCCGTCCTCGGCGGGACCGTCGACGGCGTCACCGAGTGGGCCGAGGGCGAGCCCGCCCTCGTCCCCGGCAGCCAGGCCTACGTCTTCCTCCGGGACGGCGCCCCCGGCGTCCCCGCCGCTGGCCGTGCCCAGGACGTCGTCGCCCTCAGCGGCGGCACCGTCCCCGCCAGCGCCCGCACCCGGAGCGCCGGCGTCCCCGTCGGCGTCTACGACGAGTACCTCCGCGCCCTCGTCCGCGGCGAGTCTCCGCCCGCCCCCGCCGCCATCGAGCCCGTCACCCGCGCCGTCGGCGACCCGCCCGTCATCTCGAGCGTCCTGCCGAACACCGCCTCCGCCGGCACCGGGACCACCGTGACCATCACCGGCGCCGGCTTCGGGACCAAGCCCGCCCGCGACTCCCGCGCCGACGTCGGCTTCCTCTACCGGTGGGACGGCTCCAGCTGGACCCCCATCTGGGCCTCCGGCGCCGGGAACCTCGACGAGAACGAGAACGACATCATCTCCTGGACCGACACCCGGATCATCGTCCGAGTCCCCACCGGGATCGTGAGCCGCGGGTACTCGGGCTCGGCCAGTTCTGGCTTCGTCTACGTCCGGCCCGAGTCCGGCCCCGCCAGCGCTTCGTATCCCTTCACCGTCACCTTCGGCTACGGCGGGACGAGGTGGAACGCCCCGGCCCCGTTCCTCGTCAACCCCGGCACCGTCGCCGGGGCCGCCACCGCGGTCCAGAACGCCGCGGCCACCTGGAACGCGGCCATCCCCAGCTCGAACTTCCGTCTCCAGTACACCGGCACCACGACCGCCTCGACCATCGGCTACGACGGCCAGAACGTCGTCTGCTTCAGGCCCCCCACCGACTTCTCCAGCCCGGAGACCCTCGCCCAGGCGTACTACTGGTATTACAGCGACGGCTCCATGCTCGAGGCCGACGTCCGGTTCAACACCGGTTATACCTGGACCTCCGGGACCGCCTCGGGGAACACCGTGAGCGTCCAGGCCATCGCCCTCCACGAGCTCGGCCACTGGCTCAACCTCCGCGACCTCTACGGCTGGTACCCCGACTACCCCTCGGATCGGGACAAGGTCATGTTCGGATACCACGGCGCCTCGATGGGCAACCAGAACCTCAAGAGCCTCCATGCCGCCGACAAGGCCGGCATCCAGTACATCTATCCCCCCGACCTCACGGTCGCCTCGATCTCGCCAGGCACGGGCGTCCAGGGCGAGACCCTCGCGGTCACTGTCACCGGCATCGACTTCCAGCCCGGCGCCGCTCTCCGGCTCACCCGGGCCGGCCAGCCCGCGATCGCCGCCACGGGCGTCGCCGTCGCCTCCTCGACGAAGCTCACCGGCACCCTCGCCCTGCCCCTCTCGGCCGCCACCGGCGCCTGGGACGTGGAGGTGGCCAACCCCGGCGGCGTGACCGCGACGAAAACCGGCGCGCTCGCCGTCTTCGACCGGCCGCCGCCCGATCCCGTCGCGGACCTCCGGGTCACGGAGACGACGGCCACCTCCCTCTCCTGGGCCTGGACCGACCCGTCGGTCCGGGACTTCGTCCTGGTCCGGACCTACCTCGACAACCGCGAGGCCGGCGACGTCGCCCGGGGCCTCCAGGCCTGCACCCTCACGGGCCTCCAGCCCGACACGCCCTATATCTTCAGCACCCGCGCCTACGACAGCCTCGGGAACCCCTCGAGCTGGGTCAACCGTACCGCCTCTACCGCGTGGGACCCCGACCCAGCCCCCATTGTCGTCATGGTCCCCGGCGGCGTCGGGCTGCCCACCGACACGGACGGCGACGGCGTGTACGACGACGTCAACGGCAACCGCCGGCGGGACTTCGCGGACGTCGTCCTCGACTTCAACCAGATGGGATGGATCGCCGCGAACGAGCCGGTCGCCGCGTTCGACTGCAACGACAACGGCCGGATCGACTTCGCCGACGTCGTCTGGCTCTTCAACCACCTCTGAGACCCCGCCCCCTTTCTGTACCGGGCGCCCGCCGCGGGGCGGTCGCCCCGCGGGCGCGAACGCCGGCGAGGCCGGCGGCGCACCGACCCGAAATCGACCAGCCCGGGCCCCGATCGTCCGTACCCGGCCGTTTCCACGTCCCCAATACCGGAAAGAATTTATCACCACCCGGTCAAAGGGTCCAGCCGTAAGGAACGGGGGCCTCCCCCGCCCGCCGGCGCCAGCGCCACCGCGGGCCGGTCCCCGCCAGGTGAGAGATACATGACAGCATCCAGGTATCGATTCATACGACTGCTCGGCGTCGCGCTCGTCGCGCTCGCCGTACTCGCGGTTGGCGCCGCGGCCATCGTGCCCACCGGCGTCACCACCGCCGAGACGACGGTTCCCACCATCACCGGGACCGTGAACGTCACGGTCCCCACCGTGAACACCACCGCGCCCACGGGCAACGCCACCGTTCCCCCCGTCGTGGTCCCCAACCAGACCGCCGTCCCGACCCTGACCGTCGCGCCGAACGTCACCACGGGCAACGCCACCGTCGCCCCCACCGTCAGCCCGCCCGTCACCGGCGGCGCGGCCGACGTGGTCCTGACCCCCGGCGCCACCGTCTTCCTCGGCGAGAACGGCCTCGACATCACGGCCACCGGCGTCGCTGCCGGCTCCACCCTCGGCTGGTTCCAGGCCGGCTCCGACGTCATGACCTCGTCGCCCGACGACACCCTGATCGTCTCGGACCCGACCAGCTTCTACGTCCAGCCGGGCATCCGTACCGGCGCCTGGTACGACCTCAACCGGAACCGGGCCATCGTCTTCAACGTCCGGGACCCGTCCCTCAACATCCGCGTCTGGGACGTCCTCTCCAACCAGGACGTCACCGACCGGACCATCACCCGCGGTCGGCTCCTGACCTTCCGGATCGACTCCAACCTCGATGCCGTCGCCGCCCAGCGCGGTGTCGGCGCCCCCGTGACGGTCCGCGTCCAGGGCCCCGCCGGCAACGTCTACAGCGCGCTGATCGACGACCTGGGCAACCAGAACCCGATCACCGACGTCCCCGTGACCTCCTCGTCCTTCCTCGTCCCCGGCCAGGGCACCAACGGCACCGTCTGGGACACGGCCAACGCGGCCTACCAGACCGGCGACTTCCGCGTCTGGGCCGAGACGAACCTCAACGGGATGAAGGACAACTACAAGGACCCGTCCGGCGCCGACTACACGGGCAGGACCATCACCAGCCAGTACACGGTCACGCTCGGCCGTGACGATCTCGTGGTCGAGTCGAACGTCAACGAGTCCGTGGTGCGCAACAACGACTTCGCCGTGATCATCAACGGCCAGGCCAGCACGGACTACGCCCTCTGGATAGCCGGCACCTCCTCGCTCACGGGCGACGAGACTGCTCCGAAGATCAAGGTCGGCCAGAGCGGCGTGACCCTCGGCGACCCGGCCGTGGGCCAGTTCGCCTTCTCGACCGGCCGCACCGTCGCGGAGGACGTCCCGGCCGTCGCGAACGAGACGACGAACCCGTACTACGCCCGCGTCTCGACCGACGCGAACGGCCGCCGGACCGTCGGGTTCTCGACCGACCAGCAGACGCGCGACCAGTCGTACACGATCCGCGTCCAGAGCCTCGACCCGTCCGCGGAGTCGCGGTCCGACACGGTCGACATCGAGATCGTCACGGGCGGCGTCGCCTTCGACGCGATCGAGAGCGCCTCGGTCTACCTCGGCGAGGAGATCGTCCTCTCGGGTACCAACACCGACTCGTCCACGACGTACCTCTTCGTCACCGGCCCGAACATCCCCGGCGGCGGCGCGCGCCTGACCGACATGGCGGCCGTCGTCACGGGCGATGCCGGCTCCTTCACCAGCACGAGCGTCGCGGCCGACGACACCTGGGAGTACCGGTGGAACACGGCGAACCTGAACATCGACGCCGGCTCGTATACGATCTATGCCGTCTCGAGCCCGAACAACCGCGACAGCCTCGGCGGGACGGAGTACGCCACGGCCTCGGTCATCACCCGCCGGCCGTTCGTGACCGCGAACGCGTCGACGGCGACGGTCGCGAAGGGCGACATCCTCGCGATCACCGGCACGGCCGAGGGCAACCCGACTACGGGCGTCGCGATCTGGGTCTTCGGCACCAACTACTACAGCCGGACCACCCAGAGCGTCGGTGACGACAACACCTTCCGGTACGAGCTCTCGCGCGGCACGACGCAGAACCTGGCAACAGGCCAGTACTTCGCCGTCGTCCAGCACCCGATGACCAACGGCGTCTTCGACGTCGACGAGGTCGTCGAGGGCGCTGTCACGCGCGTCTACGACACCTCGGGCAACTTCTTCGTGGCGGCCGGCCCCGGCCGGCTGCAGGGCTCCGACGCGGCCACCGCGCTCGTGAACCTGATCAACGGCCCGAACATCGACGACACCTACACGGTGATGACCTTCGCGGTCGAGGAGGCCTCGATCACCCTGAATGTCGCGGACGTCCGGCCGGGCGACCAGCTCCGGGTCGAGGGCACAACCAACCTCGCGCCGGGCAACGACCTCCTGGTCTCGATCACCTCGTCGGCGTTCGAGCCGACGAACAAGTCGCAGGAGGGCGGGTTCTCGGGCCTCTCGGGCCAGACGACGGTCCAGGCAGGCGAGGGCGGGCTGAACACCTTCAACTTCACGGCCGACACGACCAGCCTCCCGCCGGACCTGTACCAGGTGGTGGTCGAGTCGCCGACGGCGGGCACGTCGCAGACCGCGACCTTCTCGGTCACCGATGAGGCCGGCGGGAACGTGACGCCGGGCGTCACCGCGACGGTCGACGGCAACGCGACCGCCACGGTCGGGACGACCGGCACTGCGGCGCCCGGCGAGACGACCGCGGCGCCGACCGCCACGGGCAACGCGACAGCGACCCCGACACCCACGCCGGGCTTCGGCACGCTCGTCGCGCTCGCGGGCCTCGCGGGCGTCGCGATCCTCGTCGTGCGCAGGCGCGACTGAACCGACCGCCCCTCCTTTTTTGGATCCCTGCACCGAGCCCTGGCGCTCTGGCGCTGTCACCGTCCCTTCTCGCGCGTGGTGCACGCTCGTGGGAGAGGCTCCTGGACCATTCTACTGCGATGCGACGTATGCGGAGCCGCCAGGTAAAAGAGGGACTGGGGCACTCAGCCTCGGTTTTGGAGCCAGGACCACAGGGACACGTCAGTCACACAGGCACAGACGGTCAACTATCTCGAATGCATTTTCTGTAATGCCGTGAAGCACGACGAGCCTGACCCCTGGAAAGGGATCAGCTATTACTTGTGCGTGATTCCTGCGGAGCCCCGATGACCGTACCCAGGCACAGGAAAAAAAGTTAAATCAGTATCGCGTTTCCGGATGCCGTGTTCAGAGTTAGCGTGACGATTGCGTACTGGGGCAGAGAGGGGAACTCAGTCTGTATAGGCTCACGTGTGGCAGGGTCAGCGACGATCCCCTGGGACATGACGCTCGCGAAGGACTGCGAGGATGCGTCCCAGCCGGTACCTGCCATGACGTAGGTTGTATAGATTCCAGGATACACCTCCTTGACCGTGACACTATCACCTGGATTCACGTAACCAGTGTAGGTATGAGCCGAGGATGCGATGCGGTAGAAGGTTCCCTCGTTATCGTTCAGGTTCCGAATGGTCATCTGGTTGGGTGAATCGGAATCGCGGGGGCTGCTGATCGCTCCAGAGGTTGCGACAGGGCGTGGCGGCACTGTTGTTATCGTAGTAGGCGTAGTGATCTCTGACTCGGGATGACCGAGCATGCCGGCGAGGATGTTGTAGTTCGTGGTCGCGTCGGCGCCGAAGCTCGAACTCGAACGGAGCGTGCCGAAGAGGGTCATGGCCTGGCTCGCCTCGCTCCGGAAGGTCGCGTCGTTGCCCGCGGCCCGCGCCTGCAGCGCCAGCGCGGCGTGCTGCCACGCCCGCGAGTACGTCGCGTACTCGCCGACGTACGACGCCTTGCCGTTGAGGATCGGCACGATCGAGGCCGTGTACGCGGTGCCGTCGCCGAACTCGGTGCCGGCGTACGAGACCGACTGGAGTGTCGTCGTGGCCTCGTTGAAGAGGGTCTTCGACCGGTCGTCCGTCTCGGCCGCCTGCTGGAACGAGGTCGCCGCGGCGGCGTAGGAGCCCGTGCCGACCTGCGCCTGGCCCGCGCCGTAGGCGTCGGCCGCGTCGTACATGGCCAGCGCCGCGTCGGCGAGGCCGATGTACGCCGTGGAGACCGACTTCACGAGGGCGAGGTTCGCGGCGTTTGTCGGGTCGTTGACCGCGTTGGCGGTGTTCAGGCTGTTCGTGTACAGCGTCTTCGCCTGGCCTAAGTACTGCCGAATCACGGGGAAGTCGCTCGCGCCCCACGCCTGGCTCCACGCTCGGGCCGCCTGGACGTAGTAGTCTCGCGCCTGGGCATACGTCGCTCCGCTCGGGGCCGTCGGCATGGTGATCGGGACCCTGGTTGTCACCACGGGGATGCCCGAGCCGATCGTGACACGCCAGATGTCGTCGTCCGATTGGCCATCTATCAGCGTTCGGAACTCGTATACACCGGCCACGTACCTGGTCAGCGTAAAGGAGTACTGTCCATCCGAGTCAGTCACCATGCTGTCTATCGCCGTCCACATGCCCCCGGCTCCCCGCTCCTGGAGTGTCATCACGGTCCCCGGGGCTGGTAAACCGGTCGATGAATAGGTGATCCTGCCATAGATGACAAAGTCTTCACCAATATCGAACGAGAGGGGTTTGACAACTTGAGTCAGGGCCGTGTCGGTGGCATCGCTGCAGGGTTCAGACCCCCCCTGGGTATTCACTAACGTCGCGCTCACCGTGCCGGCGATCAGGCAGACCGCCAGGAGGAGAAGGTGAAAGAATCGTAACCGATGCATCTGTGTATACACCCCTGGGCTCCACCGCGGTTCTCGGCCCGCTGCTCGATGGCGCTCCAGGGTCGTACCTGCTCCTCGGGGGACGATAAACATAACTTCTGCCAATGACGCCGCCGACTGGTCTCTCCCTTGGACACGCGTTCCGGCCGCCGTGCCGGTTCCTGAAAAAGGGGAGTTGTGGTCGTCCGGGGCACCGCTAACTCCGGATGATGTAGGTATGGACCTGTGTCGAGAAGGACCGGGTCGAGCCGTCCGAGTAAGTGACCTTGAGTTTCACTGTCCACCAGCCCTCGCGCGTGTACCGGTGAACGCCGCTCTTGCTCGATGATGTCCCGCCGTCCCCGAAGTCCCACCTCCACGCGACCTGGGATCCAGACCCGGCACCCAGTTTTGAGGGCGAGTAGGAATAGTCCCAGCCCAGCTTGGTCTCCCATTCCCTGTCCGTGTCCTGGGTCGGCTTCGCCGTCGGCTTGACAGTCGGCTTCGGTGTCGGTTTAGCCGTCGCCTTAATCGTCGGCTTGCCCGTCGGCGCTGTCGTCGGCTTGACGGTCGGCTTCATGGTGGCCGGCACGGTCGTGGGCGTCGTGATGTCGGGGCCCGATCCCGCGCCGTCAACCATGCCGGCGAGGATATCGTAGTTGGCCGTGGCGTCGGCGCCGAAGCTCGGGCTCGAGCGGAGGGGGCCGAAGAAGGTCATGGCCTGGCTCGCCTCGCTCCGGACGGTCGCGTCGTTGCCCGAGGCGCGGGCCTGGAGTGCCAGCGCGGCGTGCTGCCATCCGCGGCAGTACGTCGCGTAGTCGCCGACGTACGACGCCTTGCCGTTGAGGATCGGCACAATCGCGGCCGTGTACGCAGTGCCGTCGCCATACTCGGTGCCGGCGTACGAGACCGACTGCAGGGTGGTCGTCGCCTCGTTGAAGAGCGTCTTCGACCGCTCGTCCTTCTCGGCAGCCGTCTGGAACGATGTCGCGGCGGCGTAGGAGCCGGCGCCGACCTGCGTCTGGCCCGCGCCATAGGCGTCGGCGGCATCGTACATCGCCAGCGCCGCGTCGGCGAGGCTGATATACGCTGTCGAGACCGACCTGACCAGCGCGAGGTTCGCCGCGTTCGCCGGGTCGTTCACGGCGTTCGCGGTGTACAGGCTGCTGGTGTAGAGCGTCTTGGCCTGGTTCAGGTACTGCCGGATCAGGACAAAGTCGCTCGCGCCCCAGGCCTGGCTCCACGCGCCGGCCGCCTGGATGTAGTAGTCGCGTGCCTGGGCGTATGTTGCGCCGCCCGGGACTGTCGGCATCGTGATCGGGACCGTGGTTGTGACTGCGGTGGTCGGTAGCGTCCCCCTCACGGTGACGGCCCAGTCGTCGCCCGACATGGAATACCCCGGGAGCTCCACGCGGTACCGGTAGAGCCCCGGGACAGCCCGGGTGACCGTGAACGAGTAGCTCCCGTCGGACGCGGTCGTGGTGCTGTCGATCGTCCGGTAGGCCCCGCCCGGCGCCTGCTCCTGCAGGTTGAGCAGTCCCTGATACGGGAGTCCCGTCGAGACCAGGGTGATCGTGCCGGCGAGGCTGAACGGCTCGTTCACGTCGACGGTCCGGTACTCTGTCTCGAGGGTCAGCGGGCCGTCGTACGAGTCCACGGCATTGACGAGAACAGGCGTATCTATGGTCGGGTCGTCGCTCCTGCTGTTCCGGCGACCAGGCAGACCGCCAGGAGTATGAGTGGAAGAGATGGTAGCCGATGCATCGTTCGTGTCCTTCTGGGCTCCACCCCGCCCGTTTCGATGCAGGGCCGCCGGTAGATCGTGGCCTAGCGGCGAGTCCTCAGCCCACTGCTCGATGGCGCTCCAGGGTCGTACCTGCTCGTCGAAGGACGATAAACATAACTTCTGCCAACAGGCGGGCCTGCGTCCCTCTCCGCGACAGCGGAACGGGGTGTCGGCGCGTTCTGGAGAGATGGAGGGAGGGGCTCCCTCCCGCGTGTCCACACCGGGAGGAGGTCAGTCGATCCAGGTGTGGATCGAGGCGGAGAACGAACGGGTAGACCCGTCCGAGTAGGTGACCCTCAGCTTCACCGTCCAGTAGCCCTCGCGTGTGTACCGATGCACGCCGCTCTTGCTCGTCGAGGTTCCGCCGTCCCCGAAGTCCCATTTCCACGCGACCTGCGAACCGGACGTGGCGCCCAGCTTCGACGGGTTGTACGACCAGTCCCAGCTGTGCTGGTACTCCGATTGTGGCGTCGTTGTAGGTTTGACAGTCGTCTTCGTCGTCGGCTTGACCGTTGGTTTCGTCGTCGGCTTAACGGTCGCCTTCGTCGTCGGCTTGACCGTCGGCTTCGGAGTTGGCTTGGTGGTCGTCGGTTTGATGACGGTCGGCGTCGCCGAGGTCTGGACGACCGTCGGCTTGGGCGTCGCGACCGTCGTGACAACTGGGGTCGGCCCTTGGGTGGCACTGCCGATCATACCGACGAGGATGTTATAGTTGGTCGTGGCGTCCGTGCCGAAGCTCTGGCTCGCGCGGAGTGACCCGAAGAGGGCCATGGCCTGGTTCGCCTCGCTCCGGAAGGTCGCGTCGTCGTCCGCGGCCCGCGCCTGGAGGGCGAGCGCGGTGTGCTGCCAGGCCCGCGCGTACGTCGCGTAGTCGCCGACGTACGCGGCCTTGCCGTTCAGGATCGGCACGATCGCGGCCGTGTACGCAGTGCCGTCGCCGTACTCGGTGCCGGTATACGAGACCGACTGGAGTGTCGTCGTGGCCTCGTTGAAGAGAGACTTCGACCGCTCGTCCTTCTCGGCCGCCGTCTGGAACGAGACCGTCGCCGCGGCGTATGAGCCGGCGTTGATCTGCGCCTGGCCCGCGCCGTAGGCGTCGGCGGCGTCGTACATGGCCAGCGCCGCGTCGGCGAGGCCGATGTAGGCCGTCGAGACCGCCTTGACCAGCGCGAGGTTCGCGGCGTTCGCCGGGTCGTTCACGGCGTTCGCGGTGTACAGGCTGCTGGTGTAGAGCGTCTTCGCCTGGTTCAGGTACTGCCGGATCAGGACGAAGTCGCTCGCGCCCCAGGCCTGGCTCCATGCGCCGGCCGCCTGGACGTAGTAGTCACGTGCCTGGGCGTAGGTACTGCCCATGGGCGGCTGGACCACCGGGTTGATCGGCGAAATGGTGACGGGCGGCTGCGATGCGCCGGCGGGGGCGAACTTCTGGATCCGGTTGTTGTATCCATCAGAGACGTAGACGTTTCCGGACGCGTCGGTCGCGACGAAATCCGCGCCGTCGAAGTTCCCTGGGGTGGTGCCCTCGGTCCCCCAGTGGGTCAGCAGTGCACCGGACGGTGTGAACTTCAGCACGCCGTTGTCGCCGAGCGAGTCGACGACGAAGATGTTGCCGTCCGGCCCGACGGCGAGCCCTTCCGGCATGAAGACAGCGCTTGATGTCACTCCCTTTACCTTCCAGTTCGCGGCACGCTCGCCGCTCTGCGTGAAGGCGGTGAACTGGTCATTGTACTGGTCCAGCAGGTATATCCGGCCGTCCTTCCCGGTGGCGAGCTGGCCCGAACCCTCTTTGGCGGTGTAGAATGTGGTCTGGTAGGCTCCGCTGGGGCTGAAGACCTGGATCTGGTCGTCCATGGAATAGGTGTCCGGGTTCAAGCTGACGTAGAGCCGATCTGCCGAGTCGACGGTGAGTCCAGCGATTCTGAAGTACCCACCCACAACCGGGACTTCCGAGAAGGTACCGGACGGCGTGATCTTCAGGACCCGATCGTCGTTGTTGTAGTAATGGATCGTGCCGGACGAGCCCTGGTCGATATCGATATGGTCGGAGACGTAGAGGTTGCCCGCGCTATCGAAAGCCAGGTGCATGGGCCACTCCATCGTATAGTCGCCCGAGCCGGAGATCATGCCGAGGTACGTTCCGTCGGACGAATACTTCATGATGGCATTCTGGCCCACCGCACCGACGAAGAGAGTCCCTGCCTTATCTATGGCGATCCCCTCGGGTACCTGTTCGCCACCCTGCCCTGGAATTGTGAACTGCCAGGATGTCACATACCGATAGGGTTCCTCGGCAGCGGCGATCCCCACCACCAGTACGCTCAGGACGATGGCGCAGAACAGCGAACGCCCAATTCTCGTGCTCATACATTCTGTCATTATTTATTGTGAAAGTATCCAATGACGTTATCTTTTTCCATTTTTTTCCCGAACAGGCAATCGATCTGCTCCGCATGGCTGAACAATTCTGCCGAAATCATTGGTTTTTCTGGGACCTTGGGTCCTCATCAGACGCCCGTTCTCACCTCTCGCCTTCTCTCTGTTCGAGAGAACACGGTTCCCGAATCCTTGCCGTGACGGGCGATCCGCTGATCCGGTCTCGATCTGAACCGTGTCTGCCACGCCGGCGACAAAGCAGATTGTCAATCGCCGGGACGAAGACCGCCAGGATGAGACGGTGAACGAACCGTGCCGGATGGATCATGAATCCTCCACAGGCTCGACCGCATCGGTCCCGTGGGATGGAACCGCAGGCTGCTCGCGGATCATCTGCGGGAGCCCGCCCCTCTCATGCGGCGCGCGGGTCTGGAGAACGACCCCCGCACTACCGGGCCCGGCAGCAGGGTCAGCCCGGAACGATGAGAAAAACGCGGGGTATAAGCCGCTCGACGATCGTGCCTCCGAAGATCTTCTGGATCTGGTCGATGTCCTGCGGCTTGATCGCGATCATCATTTCAGGTTTGCGACCTGCGAGAGGTAATCGAAGAGCCCGATCCCACCAAAGCCCATTGGCACCTCGTAACAACCGACCAGTGGTCGAAGATTTCCTGGCTCGCGCGGGGCGTTCCGATAGGATCTTGACAGAGATCGTCTTTCCGATCCTGTTGTTGCCGAACAGGCCCCGGGCCTTGTCTGATAGGGTTGGCTGGACGTAGAACACGAACCCGTTTGGCTCGTACCAGGGGGTCGGCCGGTCGAGCTGCCCGTACATGGAGATAACGTCGATCGCGTCGTGTGGCCCCTTCTTGATCCCTCCCTCTGGAGTTCGGGACTCCCTCGGCGCGTCGATCGCCCTAGAAAAGGTGGAAGTCTCCGTCCCGGTCAGACCAGGTCGGGGGAGACGGGTTCAGTTGGTGCGTTTCCGTCGGCAACAGGGAGGATCTTCGCATTCCACCCCGCGGTGACGGCATCATAGTCGAATGGATCCTCAAAGCGCTTGGCTACGTGATTGACAATGAACGACGAGGTCCCCTGGTCCCAGCTTTCACCGAGCTTGTACCAGAGAGTGTAGGAACCGATCGGGATCCCTGTCACCCGGTGCTGGTCATTCGCCCGGAGGTAGAAGCTAAAAATCTTCTCTCCCGATTCCGGTGGTGAGGCCAGCTTCCTGAGGGTAATAACCGCGTCATATGCATTCTGGTTTTCAACCGAAAGATAGCGGCTACCCGATAGCGAGCCTCTGAAGATCCAGGTGCCTGTCGCCAGGCGCGTCGAGGGCGCCGGCGTCTGGGTTGTCGTCACTGTCGTCGGTGTGGGTGTCGTGGTTACCGGTTCCGGGGTAGTGCTGCCGAGCATGCCGACGAGGATATCGTAGTTGGTCGTGGCGTCGGTGCCGAAGCTCTGGCTCGCGCGGAGGCTTCCGAAGAGGGTCATGGCCTGGGTGGCCTCGCTCCGGAAGGTCGCGTCGTTGCCCGCGGCCCGCGCCTGCAACGCGAGCGCGGTGTGCTGCCAGGCCCGCGCGTACGTCGCGTAGTCGCCGACGTACGCGGCCTTGCCGTTCAGGATCGGGACGATCGCGGCCGTGTACGCGGTGCCGTCGCCGTACTCGGTGCCGGCGTACGAGACCGACTGGAGTGTTGTCGTGGCCTCGTTGAAGAGGGTCTTCGACCGCTCGTCCTTCTCGGCCGCCGTCTGGAACGAGGTCGCGGCCGCGGCGTAGGAGCCGGCGCCGACCTGCGCCTGGCCCGTGCCGTAGGCGTCGGCGGCATCGTACATGGCCAGCGCCGCGTCGGCGAGGCTGATATACGCCGTCGAGACCGATTTGACCAGCGCGAGGTTCGCCGCGTTCGCGGGGTCGTTCACGGCGTTCGCGGTGTTCAGGCTATTGGTGTACAGCGTCTTGGCCTGGTTCAGGTACTGCCGGATCAGGACAAAGTCGCTCGCGCCCCAGGCCTGGCTCCACGCGCCGGTCGCCTGGATGTAGTAGTCGCGTGCCTGGGCGTATGTTGCGCCGCCCTGGACTGTCGGCATCGTGATCGGGACCGTGGTTGTGACTGCGGTGGTCGGTAGCGTCCCCCTCACGGTGACGGCCCAGTCGTCGCCCGACATGGAATACCCCGGGAGCTCCACGCGGTACCGGTAGAGCCCCGGGACAGCCCGGGTGACCGTGAACGAGTAGCTCCCGTCGGACGCGGTCGTGGTGCTGTCGATCGTCCGGTAAGCCCCGCCCGGCGCCTGCTCCTGCAGGTTGAGCAGTCCCTGATACGGGAGTCCCGTCGAGACCAGGGTGATCGTGCCGGCGAGGCTGAACGGCTCGTTCACGTCGACGGTCCGGTACTCCGTCTCGAGGGTCAGCGGGCCGTCGTTGTCGTCCGCGGCGTTGACGAGAACAGGCGTATCTATGGTCGTCGCTCCTGCTGTTCCGGCGACAAGGCAGACCGCCAGGAGTACGAGTGGAAGAGATGGTAGCCGATGCATCGTTCGTGTCCATCTGGGCTCCACCGCGCCCGTTTCGATGCAGGGCCGCCGGTAGATCGTGGCCTAGCGGCGAGTCCTCAGCCCACTGCTCGATGGCGCTCCAGGGTCGTACCTGCTCCTCGAAGGACGATAAACATAACTTCTGCCAACAGGCGGGCCTGCGTCCCTCTCCGCGACAGCGGAACGGGATGTCGGCGCGTTCTGGAGAGATGGAGGGAGGGGCTCCCTCCCGCGTGTCCGCACCGGGAGGAGGTCAGTCGATCCAGGTGTGGATCGAGTAGGAGAACGAACGGGTAGACCCGTCGGAATAGGTGACCCTCAGCTTCACCGTCCAGTAGCCCTCGCGTGTGTACCGATGCACGCCGCTCTTGCTCGTCGAGGTTCCGCCGTCCCCGAAGTCCCATTTCCACGCGACCTGCGTACCGGACGAGGCACCCAGCTTCGCTGGATTGACGAATAGTCCCCGCTGGCCTGGTACTCCGACCATGGAGTCGAGGTTGGCTTCACGGTCGGCTTAGGCGTCGCCTTCGTTGTCAGCTCGACGGTCGGCTTCATCGTAGGCTTCGGAGTCGGCCTGGCGCAGTGCAATTTGATCCTGCCGTGGCACAGAGTTAGGGATGCTGTTCGGGCTGATGCCTGGATCCCTGTCGAGAGGTGGGGACTTCGTTACCGGTGAAGAAGAGGCCCTGCACTGCTCACAGGCGACGCTCACTCCGGGATTCTGAGTGCCACGGGCGCTCCCATCACCGTGCTACCGAAAAAAATTCCGCCGGATCCGATACGCCGGCGGTGCCCTGGTGTCACCGGCCGGATGGACCCCCGGTACCATGGGGCCGACCCATCACCCACCTACATCCTGGTACACGAGATGGACACCTTTCCTGACGGGGAGTCCATGTACCCCATGAAGTGGTTCGCGTCGGTGAGCGTGAACCGGAAGGTACCCCCCTGGAACATGGTCTCGAACGACCCCGAAAGGACGTTCCCACCGTTCGAGAGCGTCCCGGTGAAGGAGCCCTCATCCTCACCGCCGATCTCTCCGAACTCCCATCCGCCCCTAACCCTGCTCCCTTCCGGAGCCAGGAACCAGAAGTAGATCCCCGAAGTGTCCTTCCAAGGCCCTTCGAACGACCACGAGGTGGTGGTGGCCGTCGTCGGGACGACAATCGTAGGCCTGGGGGTCGACTTCGTGGTCGCGATCGTGGTCGGGAGCACGATCGTAGGCCTGGGAGTCGGCTCCGTCGTCACGACCGTCGTGACAACTGGGGTCTGCCCCTGGGTGGCACTGCCGATCATGGCGACGAGGATGTTGTAGTTGGTCGCGGCATCGGTGCCGAAGCTCGGGCTCGCGCGGAGGGACCCGAAGAGGTTCATGGCCTGGGTCGCCTCGCTCCGGAAGGTCGCGTCATCGCCCACGACCCGCGCCTGGAGGGCGAGGGACGTGTGCTGCCAGGCCCGCGCGTACGTCGCGTAGTCGCCGACGTATGCGGCCTTGCCGTTCAGGATCGGGACGATCGCGGCCGTGTACGCGGTGCCGTCGCCGTACTCCGTGCCGGCGTACGAGACCGACTGGAGCGTGGTCGTGGCCTCGTTGAAGAGCGTCTTCGACCGCTCGTCCGTCTCTGCCGCCGTCTGGAACGAGGCTGCCGCCGCGGCGTACGAGCCGGCGTTGATCTGTGCCTGGCCCGCGCCGTAGGCGTCGGCCGCGTCGTACATGGCCAGCGCCGCGTCGGCGAGGCTGATATACGCTGTCGAGACAGTCTTGACCAGCGCGAGGTTCGCGGCGTTGGCCGGGTCGTTCACGGTGTTCGCGGTGTACAGGCTGCTGGTGTAGAGCGTCTTCGCCTGGTTCAGGTACTGCCGGATCAGGACAAAGTCGCTCGCGCCCCAGGCCTGGCTCCACGCGCCGGCCGCCTGGACGTAGTAGTCACGCGCCTGGGCGTACGTCGCGCCGCCCGGGACCGTCGGTATAGTGTTCGGGAACGTGACGATCGGGACGGTGGTGATCGGCGCCGTGGTTGTCGTCACGGGAACGCCGGAGCCGACCGTGACGCGCCAGACGTCGTCGTCCGAAACCCCGTTCATCAGCGTTCGGAACTCGTATACACCGGCGACATATCTCGTCTGCGTGAAGGAGTACCGCCCGTCCGAATCTGTCACCATACTGTCGATCGCCGTCCACGCGCCCCCGGAGGAACGTTCCTGCAGCGTCATCCGGTCTCCCGCGGCCGGGAGACCGGTCGAGGCATAGGTGATCCTGCCATAGATGGTGAAGGCTTCCCCGATGTCGGCTGAGAGTGGCTTGGCGGCCTGTGTCAAGGCCTCGCTCACCGCATCATCGGGCTCAAGGCCACCCTGTGTATTGATCAACGTCGCGCCTGCTGTCCCGGCGACCAGGCAGGCCGCCAGGAGGAGGAGTATGAATCGTCCTGGATGAAGCATGGTAAACATCTCTGTATGCACCCCTGGGCCCCACCGTGCACGTCCCGTGCGATGAGAGTGCCGGGCCGTCCCGTGGAAACCGGGGCGCAGCGCCGGCCAGTCGCCGATGGCGCACCAGACCTCTACCTTTACCACGCCGACGATAAACATTGCTATATTAAACACAGTGAAACGGCACGTGGTATTCACGGACGGGCCCGAAAGCGAGGAAGAGGGGAGAGGGTCGCCCTACCGGGCCGCCGTCGCGCCCGGGAACCGGGAGAGCTCCGACGGGAGCGAGGAGGTGCCGGCGAGGTCCGGCGGGTCGTACGTGGCCGGGACGAGGAACGCCGCGAACCTCGAGGCCTCGCCGTCCACGCCGCCCGTGGCGAACCGGGTCCGCCACGTGCCGTCCGCCGCGATCGGGGTGAGCGGCGCGTCCCAGGTCGGCTTCGGGCCCCACCACCGGTCCCTGACCATGATGTACAGCACGACCCGGTACTCGTCACCGTCCACGCCCGTGACGCGGCCGGCAACGACGGTCCCGCTACTCGAACCCGGGGGCACGGAGGTGAACGAGATCGACGGGCCGTCGGTCTCCGGGGGCGTGGTCGGCGCCGTCGTTTCGCTCGTCGGGACGCCCACCCCCTCCTCGACCTGCCGGGCGATGATCCCGTAGTTCGCGCTTGCGAGCGCGCCGAAGCTCTGGCTTGAGCGGAGGCCGTCGAAGTGGGTCATCGTCTCCCCCGCCTCGCGCCGGAACGCCGCCTGGTCGCCCGCGGCCCGCGCGCCGTACGCAAGCGCCGCGTGGTGCCATCCCCGGGCGTATACGGCGTACTCGCCCATGAAGGCGCGCTTCTCGTCCAGGATCGGGACGATCGCCGCCGTGTAGACCACGCCGTCCCCGTACTCGGTGCCGGCATACTGCACCGACTGGAGCGAGGCCGTCGCCTGCGAGAAGAGCGCCTGCGACCGTCCGAACGCCCTGTCGGCCTCGGCAAACGAGGTCGCGGCCGCTCCGTGGGTGCCGGCCGCCATCTCCGCCTGGCCCGCGCCGAAGGTCTCCGCGCCGTCGTACATGGCGAGCGCGGCGTCGGCGAGGTCGATATACGCCGTCGAGATCGCCCGGACCAGTGCGAGGTTCGCGGCGTTCGCCGGGTCGGTCACCTTCGCGGCCGCGTCACGGCAGTCCACGCACTCCGCCCGCGCCCTGCCCAGGTACTGCCGGATCGCGCCGACGTCGCTCGAGCCCCACGCCTGGCCCCAGGCCCGCGTTCCGGCGACGTAGTACTCGCGGGCCTGGGCGTAGGTCGGCCCCGTACGCCCGGCGATGTGGTGGGGGTACTGATCGAGGGCGGCGGGGAGCCACGGGTCCCCACGGGCCTCGGGCGGGGCGATACCGGCCGGCAGGAGATAGGCCGCGAACTCCGTGGCGGCCGCGTCATTGCCGGCCGTCGCGAAGACCGTGGTCCAGGTGCCGTCCGGGGCGATCGGGGAGCGCGCGACCTCCCACGAGGGCTTGGCGCCCCACCACGCCCCGTCCACGCGGATATAGAGGGCCACGAACGACTGCCCTGGCGCGGCCCCCATGGCCGTCCCGGAGACGGACGTGCCGCCGTCGCCGGGCGGCGGGATGCCGGTGATCCGCACCTGCTGCACCGGCGCCGGGGCCGACCCGCCGAGGATGCCGTACTTCGGGGAGCCGTACTGGTCCCAGAGGCCCCAGTGCGCCCCGACCTCCCCCTCGCCCTCGTACGGCGCCGCCTTGTACGCCTCGTCGAAAGCGCTGAAGTAGAAGTACGGGACTCCCGCGCTCCCCGCCCAGCTCGTGAACTCGGCCAGGTACCGCTCGCCGTTCGCGAGCGACGGCACGGCCTCGCCGTTCGCCGGGCCCGCGCTCGGCCACCCGGTCTCCGAGATCACTACCGGCTTGCCGCCGGCCTTCTGCCTGACCTGTTCGTAGGCGTCGCGCGTCATGGCGAGGGCGTCGTCGATCCCCACGCCCTGCCAGTAGGGATAGACGTTGATGTACGCGGTGTCCACGGCGTTCATCACGGACTCGTTGGCGAGGTAGACGTGGTAGCCCTCCGCCGTCGTGACGGGGAGCGCGGGGACGGCCTCTTTCACGCGCGCGATGTACCCCAGCAGCTCCGCCTCCGAGAGCTGGTGCCGGTCCCGCAGGGTCAGGACCTCGTTGCCGACGACCAGGACGTCGGCCTCGCCGGCCTGACCAATGCGGATCAACCCGGCGATCTGCCGCTCGTTCTCGTCCCGGTCGCTCGAGAGGTAGGCCCCTACCGCGACCTTCTTGCCGAGCGCGTGGGTGGCCGGCCCGATCGCTTCGAGCCCGTCCACGGTCCCGAACGAGCGGATCCAGTCGGTCGAGGGGGTGACGGTCCCGAGACGGGCCGCCACCTGCCCGTCGGGAAGGGGCTTCGTCCAGCCCGGGCCCTGGCCGGGCAGGTACGGGCTGAAGCAGAGGCCCGCGAGGTGGAGCCCCTGCCCTTCCGCCGTGATCGGGTCCGGTGCCGCGGCTTCGTGCGGCCCCGCTCCGCCGGCAGGGGACGCCAGCGCGAGGAGGAGCGCCAGCGCGACGAGGCACGCGGGCGACATTCTGGCCGTGGTCATGGAGGGACCTTCTCATTCATCGAGGATAATATTGTTCGTCCCGGGGTGCCGGTGGCCCCTACGTCGGATGGGTGCCCTCGCCTTCTTATGGACGGAGGGTCCACCACGATGGCATGCCCTGGGGAATCGACCCCGTCCTCTGGCTCCAGTCGTACCCATGGCTCGTTCTCCCGATGGTCGCCCTCTCGGCCCTCGGCTCGCCCGCGTTCTACCTCGGGCTCGTCGCGGTCCTCTCGTGGTGGCGCGAGCGGGCCTTCGCGCTCTCGTTCAGCATGCTCTTCGCGATCAGCGCCATCGTCAACGACCTGGTCAAGCTCGTGGTCCACGCCCCCCGGCCCTACTGGGTCTCGGCCGACGTCGTGCCGCTCGATCTCCAGGAGTCGTTCGGCTTCCCCTCGGCCCACGCCCAGCTCGCCGTCTCCCTCTGGGGCCTGATCGCCCTCCGCCTCCGGCGCCCCTGGGCCACGGCGGCCGCGGCCGCCCTCGTCCTCGCCATCGGGGTCTCGCGGATCGCCCTCGGCGCCCACTTCCCGATCGACGTCCTCGGCGGCTGGGCGATCGGCGCCGCTGTCCTCGCCGCGTACGTCCTCGCGGGACCGGCCGCGTCGCGGGCCGTCGGCCGCCTCTCCCCGAGGGGCCGGGTCCTCGCGGCGCTCGCGCTCTCGCTCGGCGCCGTCGGCGCGAGCACGGCCGTGGCCGCTGCCATCGGGCCGTGGGCGCCCGACCCGTCCTGGACCGGGCTCGTGACGGGCCTTGCACCGGCCACGATCGAGTACACCCTGATCGCGGCCGGCTTCGCGCTCGGCCTGGTCGTCGGCCACGAGCTCGACCGGGGCTGCCGGTCCTTCCGCTCGCTCGAGGCCGGCATCGCCGGGACCCTTCTCGCCCTCGCCGTGATCGTCCTGCTCTGGTACGGCGCCGGGGCCGCCCTGCCCCCCGGGTCGCCCGTCGCCGATCCCGTCGTCTACCTCGTCTCGGCCGCGATCGGCGCCTGGTGCATGGCCGGCGCCCCGGCCCTCTTCTGCCGGCTCGGCCTCTACGGCGGCGCCGGCCCGGAACACTCATCACTCTTGCGCGACCATGCCTGAAGCAGATGGGAGGCGGGAGAGTCCAGGCCTGGATGGGCCTGATGGGCAGCCGTATCGCGCAGATCGCGGAGCGGATCGAGGACGACGAGGTCGACCGGCTGATCGCCGCCATCCGCGGGGCGCGCCGGGTCTTCGTGATGGGCGCAGGCCGGTCGGGGCTGGTCGCGAAGGCGTTCGCCATGCGCCTGATGCACCTGGGGCTGCAGTCGTACGTCGTCGGCGAGACCATCACGCCGTCGTTCGGCAGTGAGGACGTGATGGTCATCTTCTCCGGCTCGGGCAGGACGCGGACGGTCGGGGACATCGCGAGCACCGCCAAGGAGATGGGCGGAACGCTCTGCGTCGTCACGGCCAACCCGACGGGGGGCGTCGCGACCCTTGCCGACGTCGTGGTCGAGATCGAGTCGAACCGCGACCCGGGCGACGACGAGTCCTGCGAGTTCGAGCGGCGGCAGATGACGGGCGCGCACAAGTCGTTCGCCCCGCTCGGAACCCTCTTCGAGACGACCGCCATGGTCTTCGCCGACGCGATCATCTCGGTGCTGATGGAGCTCGGGGACGTCGACGAGGTCCAGATGAAGCCGCGCCACACCAACCTGGAGTGACCATGACACGCTTTGCACGCCGGGTCGCGGGGATCGCGCCCTCGGGGGTCCGGGCCTGGTTCGAGGGCGCCGGGCCGGGCTCGATCAACCTGACCCTCGGCCAGCCGGACTTCGACACGCCCGAACATATCAAGGACGCCGCCTGCCGGGCCCTCGTCGAGGGCCGGACGGGGTACACGCCGAACGTCGGGATCCCCGAGCTCCGCGAGGCCATCGTGGCCAAGTCGCGGCGCGAGAACGGGCTCTCGTACACGCCCGACCAGGTGCTCGTGACCGCCGGGGCGTCGGAGGCACTCCTGCTCGCGATCCTCGCCCTGGTCGAGGACGGGGACCGCGTCCTCCACGCGGACCCCGCCTTCGTCTCGTACGCCGCACTCGCCTCCCTCGTGGGCGGCCGGCCTGAGGGTCTCGCCGTCGACAACCGCCTCCGGATCGACGTCGAGGCCGCGAAGGAGCGGCTCGACGGCGCGAGGCTCCTGGTCCTCAACTCGCCAGCGAATCCCACCGGCGCGGTCGAGCCCGAGGAGTCGGTCCGCGCCCTCGTCGAGTACGCGGACGAAGCCGGCGTGACGGTCGTCTCGGACGAGGTCTACGAGCACTTCGTCTACGACGGCGTCCGCGCCGTCTCGGCCGGCCGCTACGGCGAGAACGTGGTCACCATCAACGCGACGAGTAAGACCTACGCCATGACTGGCTGGCGGATAGGCTGGCTGGCCGGCTCGGAGGAGCTCGTGGAGCAGGCGAACAAGGTCCACCAGTACGGCCAGGCCTGCGCCACCTCGATCGCGCAGTACGCCGCCGCCGCTGCGCTCGAGGGCCCGCAGGACTGTGTCGCGGCCATGCGGGACGAGTACGAGGCGCGGCGGAACCTCCTCTGCGACGGGCTCGGGGAGCTCGGGATCCGGTTCCCCCGGCCCGAGGGGGCCTTCTACGCCTTCCCGCCCATGGACGACGAGCTCGTCCGGCGGGTCGTGAAGGCCGGCGTGGTGGTCGTGCCCGGCGCCTCGTTCGGCCCCGGCGGCGCCGGCCACGCCCGGATCGTGTACGCGGCCTCGCGCGAGGCGCTCTCCGCCGCGCTCGAGCGGATCGGAGGAGTCATCAATGGCTGAACAGACCTGCACCACCGTCGACCGGGACCGGCTCGTCCGGCTCCTCGCCCGCCTCTCGAACGCCCACGGGGTCTCGGGGAGCGAGGGAGAGGTCCGGGAGATCGTTCGCGAGGAGCTCGCAGGCCACGTCGACGAGTGCTACGAGGACCGGCTCGGGAACCTGATCGCTGTCAAGCGCGGCGACGACTTCCGGGTCATGCTCGCCTCGCACATGGACGAGATCGGGTTCATGGTCAAGCTCGTCGAGAAGGAGGGCTTCCTCCGCTTCGTCCCGATCGGGGGCTGGTACGCGCCCATGCTGCCGGGCCAGCGGGTCTGGCTCCACGGCGAGAAGGGCCCCGTCCTCGGCGTGCTCGGCTCGAAGCCCCCGCACGTCATGGACGACGAGGAGCGCAAGAAACTGCTCAAGATCGAGGAGATGTTCATCGACGTCGGTGCCGAGGGGGCCGACGCCGCGCGGGAGCTCGGGATCGGCCCGGGCACCCCCGTGACGCTCGACCGGCAGTTCTGCAGCCTCTGCGGCGACCGCGTCTCGGGCAAGGCCTTCGACAACCGCGCCGGGGTCGCGCTCCTGGTCGAGGTGCTCCGGCTCGTCGAGTCGCCGTCGACGATCGTCGGCGTCTTCACGGTCCAGGAGGAGGTCGGCCTGAAGGGCGCGAAGGTCTCGTCGTACGCGGTCGACCCCGACTGCGCCATCGCGACCGACGTCACGATCCCCGGGGACCACCCGGGCGTCCAGCTCAAGGACGCGCCCGTGGAGATGGGCAAGGGGCCCGTGGTCTCGATCGCCGACGCGAACGGGCGGGGGATCATCGCCCACCCGGCCATGCTCGCCTGGCTCCGCGCGGCCTCCGCGTCCTGCGACGTCCCGGTCCAGTGGGAGGTCGGGTCGGGCGGCACGACCGACGCCTCATCCATCCACCTCTCGCGCGAGGGCGTCCCATCGACTGTCCTCTCGATCCCGGCACGGTACATCCACTCGCCGGTCGAGGTGATCGACCTCCGCGACCTCGAGGCCGGGATCGAGCTGCTCGTGACAGCGCTCCGGACCAGGCCGGACATCCCACCACGCCGGCCCGGAGGACCGGCATAACACCCCACCCGGCGCTGGCGACCGCCGGCGCCCCGAGGACTGCCATGCCTGTCGCCGACCCCGCTCCCCTGACGCCACCGCCACGGGTCCTCGTGGCCATCCCGTGCTACAACGAAGGCCTGACGATCGGCTCGCTCGTGCTCAAGGCCCGGGCCCACGCCGACGAGGTGCTGGTCATCGACGACGGCTCGACCGACGACACGGCCGCGATCGCCCGGCTCTCGGGCGCGTCCGTGCTCGAGCACGAGCGGCAGCAGGGGAAGGCCGCGGGCGTCCTCGACGCCATGCGGTACGCGCTCGAGAACGGGTTTGCCGCGCTCGTCCTGATCGACGGCGACGGCCAGCACAACCCCGACGAGGTCCCGGCGGTCGCCGCCCCGGTCCTCGCGGGGAAGGCCGACCTGGTGATCGGGTCGCGCTTCCTCGGCATACACGCCGAGATCCCACTTTACCGCCGCTTCGGCCAGCAGGTGCTGAACGTGGCCACGAATGCGTCTGCCGACTTCAAGTCGTCGGACTCGCAGTCGGGGTTCCGGGCGCTCTCGCGCCGGGCTCTCGAGGCGGCCCGGGGGTTCGTCTCGGACGGCTACAACGTCGAGTCGGACATGATCGCGTACCTCTCGGCGCGGAGTCTCGCGATCGCCGAGGTCCCGATCTCGGTCCGGTACGAGGTGCCGCACAAGCACAAGAAGAACCCCGTGACGCACGGGCTCGGCGTCCTCTCGAACATGGCGGCCCTGATCGGGGCCCGGAGCCCTCTCCTCTTCTTCGGCCTGCCCGGGCTGTTACTGCTCGCGGTCGGGTCGGCGGTCGACACCTGGGCCGTCGCCCGGTTCTCGGCGACGTCGCAGGTGCCGGTCCTCCTCTCGGTCGCGGGCGGCCTCCTGACCGTTGCCGGGCTGCTCCTCGTCGGCGCGGCGATCGTGCTCAAGTCCATGAGCATGCTGATGCGCCACCGGCGGTGAACGAACCGCCCGGCCTCCCGTCGCCGCGGCTCCGCCGGCCGAAAACGTACCGGAAAAACGAGGGGTTCAGTGGAGCCCGCGCCAGAGCTCGACGGCCCGGCTCTCGGGGAGGTCGACGTCGTCGAGCGTGATCGTCGCCCCCTCGGCGACAGGCCTCCGCAGCCGGGCGCCGTCGAGGAGCCCGAGCGGGACGTGCTCGGGGTGGTCGGCCGTCCGGACGGCGACGCCGCGCACCTCGAACGAGCCGATCGGGTGCCGGAGGACCTTGTGCTCCTTGAGCAGCCGCTTCGCCACGCCTACCACCTGGGCCGTCGGCGCCACGCCGTTGTTGAGGAGCGGCGGCTTTCCCTCGAGGGCACGGCGCACGGTCTTGGCGACCTCGAGGTGGCAGAGGTGGTAGTTCCGGACTAGGGTGTAGTACGGGCCGCTCCCCATCTTGTAGTACTGCAGGTACGGCTGCTCCTCCGCTTCGTGCCGGGCCGTCAGGAAGACCCCGGCCGGCGCGCCGGAGACCCCGATCAGGTAGTCCGAGAGCGGGACCCCGAAGTCCTCGGCCGCGTGGGCGAGTTCGATTCCGCCCGCCTCGACGCTCTCGGCCCCGAGGCCGAGCAGCCCGTCCTTCGCGATGGCCGCGCCGAGGCCGTTCGCGACCAGCGCCTGCTCGATCTGAACCTTGGTCCCGTCCGTGAACGCGACCGTCTTGTCCATGCTGATCCCCTGCACTCCCGACCAGTACCGCATCTCCTCGAGCGTCGGGTTGTGGTTGAGGAAGCCCTTGAGGTTGCCATAGACGAGGGGCGTAAAGCCCATCGCGCGCGCGTCCTCGGCCAGCGCCGCCAGGCACCCGGGCTGGTCGCCCTCGGCCTCCGAGAAGTAGCCGCGACGGGCGAAGTGCGACCCGACGGTCACCTGGAGCTCGGCGTCCATGGTGACCACGGGGAGCGAGGCGTTGATCGCGGCCTCGACCGGCTCCACGGCGCGGATGGGGTCCCCCGACGCGACGACCACGAGGTCGCTCTCGGCGACGAGGTCGTCCGTCGAGTTCGTCAGCAGCGCGGGCTTCGGGTAGTCCGCCCGGCCCCCGGGGTCGGAGTGCGTGAAGACCCGCGTGACCTCCAGGTCGTCGGTCCTGCCGAGCGAGAGCAGGATGCCCTTCGCGATGTAGCCGGTCCCGACGATCCCGATCCGCGCCATCTCAGAGCCCCCCCCGCTGCTCCTGACGGTGGCGCTGGACCATGGCCCCGGCACGGATCAGGGAGTCGAAGGTCCCGGCGTCGGACCAGAAGCCGGGCAGGATCGAGAACTGCATCTCGCCCATCCCGATGTAGGCGTTGTTGACATCCGTGATCTCGAGCTCGCCCCGGCCCGAGGGCTTCAGGGTCGTGATGATCTCGAAGACGCGGGAGTCGTAGAGGTAGCAGCCGGTCACGGCCAGGTTCGACCTCGGCTTTGCCGGCTTCTCCTCGATCCCGATCACGCGGTCGCCGCGGACCTCAGCGACGCCGAAGCGGTTCGCGTCCGGGACCTCTTTCAGGAAGATCTTGCCGCCCGAGCGGAAGTCCTGGATGTCGTCCCTGAACGAGTCCTCGAAGATATTGTCGCCGAGGATCACGGCCACCGGCTCGTCCCCGGCCCAGTTGCGAGCGAGCCCGAGGGCCTGGGCGATCCCGCCGGCCGCGTCCTGGATCTCGTAGGTCAGGCGGACCCCGTAGCTCGAGCCCGACCCGAGGAGCTCGAGAAAATGGCCCGCATGGCCCCGGCCCGAGACGATCATGATCTCCTGGCACCCGGCCTCGATCAGCTTCTCGAGGGGGTAGTAGATCATGGGCTTGTCGTAGACCGGGAGGAGATGCTTGTTCGTGACCTTGGTCAGGGGCAGCAGGCGGGAGCCCGTCCCGCCGGCCAGGATGACACCCTTCATCTCATCACCTGTTCGTGTTCGTGACGTAAATAGTTCCACAGTGCCTCGCGCCAGTGCTGCATGGGGGGCAGCCTGGTGTTCAGCAGGGCGGCGCACCGGGGCCGTGGAGCACGGGGGCGGCACTGTGCGGCCGTCACGGGGACCGCGTTGGGGATCAGCTCGCGGGCGAAACCGTACCACGAGACGGTCCCTTCGTTCGCCAGGTGGTAGATCCCGGCCGGCGCCCGGGCGACGCCGGGAAGGCGTGACGCGAGCTCGGGGAGGTAGGTGAACCGGCTCCACTCGTCGCGTATCACGGGTACGACCGGCTTGACGAGGGACCGGGTTCGCATCTGGCTCGCGAAGTCGTTCTCGCCCGGCCCAAAGAGCCGGCTCGTCCGGACGATCCGCCAGTCCCCGCCCGCCTCCCGGACACGGGCCTCGCCGAGGGCCTTGGACCGGCCGTAGGCGTTGACCGGGCCGGGCTCGTCGGACTCGACATAGCCCTCCTCTCTCCCGCCAAAGACGTAGTCGGTCGAGAGGTGGACGAGGGTCGTGCCATTCTGTGCGCAGGCCTCTGCGACGCGGCCCGCGCCCTCGCCGTTCACGGCCATGGCGAGTGCGGGATCGGCCTCGCAGGCGTCGACGTCGGTGAACGCGGCGCAGTTGTAGACGACGGCCGGCCGGGCGGCCTCGATCGCGGCATGCATGGCCTCACGGTCCGTGATCTCGAGCTCGTGCCCCGCGAGCGTCGCGCCGGGGTGGACGCGGGCCAGCGCCCGCCCGAGCCGGCCCGTGGCACCCAGGATCAGGACCGGGCCTTCAGGGGCCGCCACCATGCCTCGTTGGCCCGGTACCAGTCGACGGTCTCGGCGAGGGCCTCCTCGAAGCCGAACGCGGGGGTCCACCCGAGGGCTCGGAGCTTCGAGCAGTCGATGGCATACCGGAAGTCGTGACCCTTCCGGTCGTCCACGTGCTCCACGGCCGACTCGTCCCGGCCCAGGAGCCGGAGGAGGGCGTCGGTGATCTCGAGGTTCGTCTTCTCCACGCCCGAGCCGATGTTGTAGACCTCGCCGGGAGCACCACGGTCGAGCACGAAGTCGATGGCGCGGCAGTGGTCGAGGACGTAGATCCACTCGCGGACGTTCGTCCCGCTGCCGTAGACCGGGACCTTTCTGCCCTCGAGCAGGTTGGTGACGAAGAGCGGGATCAGCTTCTCGGGGAACTGATACGGCCCGTAGTTGTTCGAGCAGCGGGTCACGACCACGGGGAGCCCGTGGGTCATGTGATAGGCGAGCGCCAGGAGGTCCGAGCCGGCCTTCGAGGCCGAGTACGGCGACGAGGGGCGGAGGGGGTCCGTCTCGCGGAACGCGCCCTCGGCGATCGAGCCGTAGACCTCGTCGGTCGAGACGTGGAGGAACCGGTCCACCCCGTCCCGCCGCGCGGCCTCGAGGAGGGTGAAGGTCCCCTGCACGTTCGTCGAGACGAAGGCGCCGGGGTCGGTGATCGACCGGTCCACGTGGCTCTCGGCCGCGAAGTGGACGACCGCGTCGACCTCGCCCATCAGTTCGCCGACCAGGGCCGCGTCGCGGATGTCGCCGCGGACGAAGACGTACCGCGGGTCGGCGGCGAGGTCCGCGAGGTTCGCGGGGTTGCCCGCGTAAGTCAGCGCGTCTAGGTTGACGACCGACCGCTCGGGGTGACGCGCGAGCTGGTCGCGCACGAAGTTCGTGCCGATGAACCCAGACCCGCCGGTGACGAGGAGACGCATGGGCTCACCCGTGTTTGAGGCCCGGCGCCAGGCCCCAGTCGTACGGGATCTCCGGGGTGTCCGGCGGGAGCCGGTACTCGTCGGGATCCCGGTAGTCGTACGGCAGGGTCGGGATCGAGACGAAGAACGCGGTCTCGTCCCCGATCGCCTTGAACCCGTGGTAGACCCCCGGCGGCACCGTGACGAGCGCGGGGTTCCTGTCGCCGATGAAGGCCTCGACCAGGTTCCCCTTCGTCGGCGAGTCCTCGCGGGCGTCGTAGAGCGCGACCTTCATCATCCCGTGGACGCAGGTGAAGTTGTCGGTCTGCTTCTTGTGGTAGTGCCAGGCCTTGACCACCTGGGGGTACGCGGTGGTCAGGTAGACCTGGCCGAAGGCGGAAAAATGCGGGGCGTCGCAGCGCAATATCTCCATCAGCCAGCCGCGCTCGTCGGGGATCACCCGCAGCGGCGTGATCAACGCCCCTTCTATCGTCGTCTCCATCGTGCAGCACCTGTGATTGATATCCAGTTTGGCGGCGTACGAAGATAAGGCTCGCCCGTCTGGGGAGTGGTTCGCACAATTCATTTACGATACTGTCCCCGCACCGGAGAGCGCACCGTGCGGCACCACGATCTCGCACTCCTGCCAGCGGTCCCGTTCGCCTGTGACACGGGTGCCATCGGATGTCTCTGGCCGGACGGGGCGAGAAACCTCCAATCACGGTCCCATTGTCGTTCGCGGGGAGACCTTCACGAACCTCACCTTTATATCGCGGGCCACCGACCATGTTCCCCATGGACTCTACCTCCATGAGTGACTGTTTTATTCGCCGATAGGCTGCGCTTCTTCGATACGACGCTCCGCGACGGCGAACAGACGCCAGGCGTGTCGCTCGCCCCCGACCAGAAACTCGAGATCGCCCGCATGCTCGCAGAGGTGGGCGTCGACGTGATCGAGGCCGGCTCCGCGGCCGCCTCCGTGGGGGAGCGGGAGGGGATCCGGGTGGTGGCCGAGGCCGACCTCGGTCCCGAGGTCTGCTGCTACGTCCGGGCGATGGCCGCCGACATCGACTGGGCTGCGGACGCCGGCGTGGACTCGGTGCACCTGGTCGTCCCCGTCTCGGACCTCCACATCGAGAAGAAACTCAGGAAGGACCGCGCTGCCGTCTGCCGGATGGCGTTCGCCGCGGTCGAGCATGCCAAGGAGCGGGGCCTGAAGGTCGAGCTCTCGGGCGAGGACGCGAGCCGGGCCGATCAGGCCTTCGTGGCCGGGCTCTTCGCCGAGGGCGTCTCCCGCGGAGCAGACCGGCTCTGCTTCTGCGACACCGTCGGCCTGCTGACGCCCGAGCGCGCCCGCGAGGTCGTGCCGCCGCTCGCGGCCATCGCCCCGCTCTCGATCCACTGCCACGACGACCTCGGGTTCGCGCTCGCGACCACGGTCGCCGCGCTCCGGTCCGGGGCGACGTGCGCCCACGCGACCGTGAACGGCCTCGGCGAACGCGCCGGGAACACGGCCTTCGAGGTGCTGGTGATGGCGCTCGAGACCCTCTACGGCGTGCGCACGGGGATCGAGACCAGGAGGCTCTACCCGCTCTCGACGCTCGTCTCGCGCCTGACGAAGGTCCCGCTCGCGACCCAGGCACCGGTCGCGGGCGAGATGGCCTTCACCCACGAGTCGGGGATCCACGCCCACGGCGTGCTCCGCGAGACCTCGACGTACGAGCCGCTCCGCCCGGAGGCCGTCGGCCGGACACGGCGGATCCTGCTCGGCAAGCACACGGGCTCGGCGGCCGTCGAGGCCGCGCTCGCTGAGCGCGGGTACCACCCCGACGAGGCCCGGCTCGCCGAGATCGTCCGGCGGATCAAGGCCCTCGGCGACGAGGGCAAGCGCGTGACCGACGCGGACCTGCTCGCGATCGCCGAGGCCGTGCTCGCGATCGAGTGCGCCCCGGTCCTCTCACTCCGGCAGTACACGGTGGTCTCGGGCTCGAACGCGATCCCGACCGCGTCCGTGACCATCCGCGTCAACGGCGACGAGATCACGAGCGCGTCCACGGGCACCGGCCCCGTCGACGCCGCGATCGAGGCCCTCCGCCGGTCGGTCCAGGTGGTGGGCGAGATCGAGCTGCTCGAGTACCACGTCGACGCGATCTCCGGCGGGACCGACGCGCTCGTGGATGTAACGGTTAAGATGGCGAAGGACGGAAAGATTATCACCAGTCGAGGCGCCCGGACGGACATTATCACGGCCTCGGTCGAGGCGGTGGTCTCGGGCATGAACCGATTGCTGAGGGACTGACATGACGACCGGCGCACACGTGCTCATCGAGGGACTCCTCCACCAGGGGACGAAGACCATCTTCGGCTATCCCGGTGGCGTGGTCCTGCCTATCTACGACGTGCTCTACGACTCCCCGCTCGAGCACATCCTGGTCCGGCACGAGCAGGCGGCGGCCCACGCGGCCGACGGCTACGCCCGTGCCTCGGGGAAGGTCGGCGTCTGCCTCGCCACCTCCGGGCCCGGGGCCTGCAACCTGGTCACCGGGATCGCGACCGCGTACATGGACTCGATCCCGATCGTGGCCCTGACCGGCCAGGTGCCGACGAACCTCCTCGGCAACGACGCGTTCCAGGAGTCGGACATCCACGGGATCACCATGCCCGTGACCAAGCACAACTATCTGGTCAAGCACGCCGCCGACCTGCCGCAGGTGATCGCCGAGGCCTTCTACATCGCCTCGACAGGCCGGCCCGGGCCGGTGCTGATCGACCTGCCGAAGGACGTCTCCACGGCCGAGCTCCCGGACGAGATCGCCTTTCCCGAGAGCGTCAGCCTCCGGGGGTACCAGCCGACGATCCGGGGCCACCCGCGCCAGATCGAGAAGGCGGTCGACCTCATGGTCCGGGCCGAGCGCCCCCTCATCTACGCGGGCGGCGGCGTCATCCTCGCGGGAGCCGATCAGGAGCTTGCCGCGCTCGCCGAGCGGCTCGGCGCGCCCGTCACCACGACCCTGATGGGCCTCGGCGCGATCTGCGGCGACCACCCGCTCAACCTGGGTATGCTCGGGATGCACGGGACGGCGTACGCGAACTTCGCCGTGACCGAGTGCGACCTGCTGATCGCGATCGGCGCCCGGTTCGACGACCGGGTGACCGGGCGGATCGAGACCTTCGCGCCCCACGCGCAGGTGATCCACATCGACATCGACCCGGCCGAGATCGGCAAGAACAAGCCCGTGGACGTGCCGATCGTTGGCGACGTGAAGCACGTCCTCGAACAGGTCCTCGCCCGTCTGCCCGCAGGGCCGAAGACCGACCGGTGGCTCGCCCGCGTCACCGAGTGGCGGGCCTCCCATCCGCTCCGTGTCCCCGAGAACGGCGCCCTTCATCCCCAGGGCGTGGTCCGGGCGCTCTCGGACCTGCTGCAGGGCGATGGGGTCATCGTCTCCGAGGTGGGCCAGAACCAGATGTGGGCGGCCCAGCACTTCTGCTTCAGGAAGCCACGGTCCTGGATCACCTCGGGTGGCCTGGGGACCATGGGCTACGGCCTGCCGGCCGCTATGGGCGCCTGCTATGCCCGCCCGGGCGAGCAGGTCTTCCTGATCGCCGGCGACGGCTCGCTCCAGATGAACATCCAGGAGTTCGGGACGATCGCGCACAACCGGATCCCGGTGCGCGTGGTCGTGTTGAACAACGGCTATCTCGGGATGGTCCGGCAGTGGCAGGAGCTCTTCTACGACCGGCGCTACTCCTACACCGAACTCCCGCCGGTGGACTTCGTAGGGATCGCCAAGGCCTACGGGATCGACGGTGCCCGCGTGGACGACCCGGCGGAGGTCCGGTCCGCGCTCGAGGCGGCCCGCGACCACGACGGCCCGTTCGTGGTCGATATCCGGGTCGAGCGCGAGGAGAACGTCTTCCCCATGGTCCCGGCGGGCGCGGCGATCAACGAGATGATCGGGAGCCGGCAATGAAGCAGCACACGCTCTCGGTCCTGGTCGAGAACAAAGCCGGCGTCCTCTCGCGGGTGACGGGCCTCTTCAGTCGCCGCGGTTTCAACATCGAGTCCCTCGCCGTCGGGCCGTCCGAGGAGGAGGGGACGAGCCGGATCACGATCGTCGCCTGCGGCGACGACCAGGAGGTCGAGCAGGTGATCAAGCAGCTGAACAAGCTGATCGACGTGATCAAGGTCTCGGACCTCACCGAGCGCGAGCGGGTCGAGCGGGAGCTCGCCCTGATCAAGGTCGGCGCCGAGCCGGGCGAGCCGCGCGCGGGCGTGATGCAGATCGCGACCATCTTCCGGGCCAATATCATCGACGTCGGCCCGAAGACGATCACGCTCCAGGTTGTCGGCGACTCCGATAAGATCGACGCGCTCGAGGGCTTGCTGCGGCCGTACGGGATCCGCGAGCTCTACCGGACCGGGCGGATCGCGATTCTCCGCGGTCAGAAGACCGTGCGGAGCGAGAAGTAAACCCCTTTTCGCAAAAGGGATAAGGGGCCTCGCTCCAAATGAGGCAGGGTGGCTGCCATGGACATCCGGATCCAGAAGATCATCGAGGCGCTCTTCTGCCTCGAGGACCTGCGCGAGGTCTACCGCGGCGCGGTACCGACGGGTCTCTCGCCCGAGGAGGAGGCGACGTTCAGCGCGAAACTGGAGGAGCTCGAGGGGATCGTCGACGAGGTCCGCACGGGCACGGGCCACCCGCGCGTCACCCGCGTCGCCGGCACGATCGAGCTCCGCCTTCGCGAGGAGGCAGCGATCAACATCCAGCCGATCCAGGCCGGCGGCCGGCTCACGCCCGAGGCGAGGAAGGCGCTCGCGGTATGGGGCGACGGTTACTCGGTCTGCGACGCCTGCCGCAAGCCCTTCCGGCTCGACAGGATCTCCAAGCCGCCCATCGCCACCTTCCACGAGGATCTCGCCGCGTTCCTGAACATGGACCGGGCCCGCGTCGTCCCCGGGGCCCGGCGGGGCTTCCAGGCCGTCGCGTCGTCCCTGGTCGAGAAGGGAGAGTGGGTTCTCCTCTCGTCGCTCGGCCACTACACCGAGTACCTCGCGGTCGAGCAGGCCGGCGGGACCGTGCACGAGATCCCGGCGAACGAGGCCCGGATCGTGACCGCCGAGGCGGCCGCCGAGCGGATCGAGACGCTCACCCGCGAGCTCGGCACGCCCCCGGCGCTGGTCATGTGCGACCACTTCGATTACCAGGACGCCAATGAGCACGAGGTCACGGGGATCGCGAGGGTCGCGCACCAGTACGACGCGCCGTTCCTGTACAACGGGGCGTACACGGTCGGCGTGCTGCCGGTCGACGGGAAGGCGATCGGCGCGGACTTCGTGGTCGGCTCGGGCCACAAGTCGATGGCGTCGCCCGCGCCCTCGGGGGTGCTCGCGACGAGCGACGAGTACGCGGACCGGGTCTTCCGGACCACGCAGATCGAGGGAGATCTCACGAAGCGGACCTTCGGCGTCAAGGAGGTCGAGATGCTCGGCTGTACGCTCATGGGCGGCACGCTCGTCGCGATGATGGCCTCGTTCCCCGCTGTGCGCGAGCGGACGAAGCACTGGGACGACGAGGTCAGGAAGTCGAACTTCTTCGTCGACCGGCTGCTCGCGATCGAGGGATCTGCCTGCATCTCCGAGTACCCGCGAAAGCACGCGCTCTCCAAGGTCGACACGACCGGGTCGTTCGACACGGTCGCCAGGACGCACAAGCGCAAGGGCTACTTCCTCTCGGACGAGCTCTCGAAGCGCGGGATCGTGGGCGAGTTCGCCGGCGCCACGCGGGCCTGGAAGCTCTCGACCTACGGCCTCTCCTGGCGGCAGGTCGAGTACCTGGCCGACGCCTTCGACGAGATCGCTGAAAAATACGACCTGTCCGTGGCGAGATGACCGGGACCGTCTGGCTAGTGCGATACGCCGAGGTCTTTCTCAAGTCCGACCCGGTACGGCGGAACTGGGAACAGGTGCTCGCGCACGCGATCGAGCGGCGCATGCCCGGGGTCGTGGTCCGGATCGAGCGCGGCCGCCTCTGGGCGACGGGACCCGTCGACCCGGCGGTGCTCGCGAGGGTCTTCGGGGTCGCCTCGTTCTCAGCGGTCGTCTTCTGTCCGCTCGACGAGCTCGAGGCGGCGGCGCTCGCGTACGCGGAGGCGCACGGGGTCGGGCGGGCCGCGACCTTCGCCGTCCGCGTGAAGCGCTCGGGGAAGCATCCCTTCCGCTCGCCCGAGAAGGCCGCCGAGCTCGGCGGGCTGATACTCGAGGCACACCCGGGACTCCGGGTCGACCTCGACTGCCCCGACTTCGAGCTCTTCGTCGAGATCCGCGGCGACCGGTGCTACCTCTACCACGAGGTGATCCCCGGGCCGGGCGGCCTGCCCGAGGGGGTGGAGGGGACCCTGGTCGCGCTCTTCTCGGGCGGTATCGACTCGCCCGTCGCGGCGTACCTCATGATGCGGCGGGGCTGCCGGATCGTCCCGCTCTACGTCGCGCTCGAGCCATTCCTCGACGAGGACGCGCTTGCCCGGGCACGCGGCGTGCTCGAGGCGCTCCGGGCGTTCGACCCCGACCTCGACCTCGTGGTGCGGCCCGACGACTATCTCGCACGGGCGAAGGCGCTGATGCGGCGAAGCGAGGAGCGGCTGACCTGCGTCGTCTGCAAGCGGCGCATGTACCGGCTCGCCGGCGCGTTCGCGGAGGAGATCGGCGCGCTGGGGATCGTGACCGGCGAGTCTCTGGGCCAGGTGGCGAGCCAGACCCTCGACAACCTCGCCGTCCTCGACCGGGCCTCGGACCTCCCCGTCTATCGCCCGCTGATCGGCCTCGACAAGGAGGAGATCATCGCGATTGCCCGCCGCATCGGGTCGTTCGCACCCTCGATCGTGCCTGGGAAGGGGTGCGGTGCCGTGCCGGCAATGGCGGCGACGAAGGCCGCCCTCGCCGAGATCGAGGGGCTCGAGGCCCGCGTCGACGGGGCAGGCCGGGTCGAGTAGAGCGAGCCGCTTCGCCGTAAGGCACATCTTTATATCTCCGTATGGTCTTCCCAGTGCTGGTGAAGACCATGGAAGACGATCAGAAGGCGAAGGCGAAGCCGCCGGCCGGGAGCGAGGGCCGCAAGACCATGCACGAGTATGTCGGTGGCGTGATCTCGAACCCGATCACGAGCGACACGCCCGACGAGGCCGAACGAAGAGGCGGTTCGGGGACCTCGGGCGGCAGAAAGAGATCGACCGAGAAGAAGGAGGAGTGATCCGGTCGGGACAGCTGCCGGAAAGGGTGGGCCCCGGCCCCCGCGCTCTCTTTTCAGACCTCGGCCACCGGCTCGATCGTGAACCGGCAGTGGCCGCTTCCCATGGCGTAGCAGGCGGACTCGACGACGTGTATTGGGCTGTTGAAGTGGTCCTCGAAGACCGCCGTCAGGAATCCCTGGTCGAAGGCGCAGGCCGGCCGGCCGATGAACGGGAGGTCCATGCACTCGAAGCAGTCGTACACGACGAGCTCGACCGGGCTCTCGGCAACGACCTCGAGGCGTCCGAGCGCGTGCTGATCCCAGAACCGGCCGAGAGCTGCGAGCAGCTGGCCGGTGGCGAGATCGCCGAAGGGGGCCGCGAGACCATGACCGAGCCGCCTCCCGGCGATGTACAGGATCGGGTCGATGTTGATGCCGTTGCCGAGCAGGGCCACGCGGATCGTTCTGAGCACGGCCCGGTAGAAGCTGGCCGGGTCCGGGTTGGCATGGTCGTAGTCGGCGAGCAGCTGCTCGAAGTCGGCCTCGAGCCGCTCGGTGTCGGAGAGCTTCCCGAGGTACTCGGCATCGATGTAGAAGTACTTGCGGCGCCCATCCGACGGATCGCTCCGCGAGCCGAGCACGCCGTCGGCAACCAGTTCGCGCAGGTGGACCGAGACTGTCGACTTCGCGCGGCCGGTGTGCGACACGATCTCCTCGAACGTGAGTTCCCCGCTGCCCAGCAGCCGGAGAATCCGCGCACGCGTGGGGCTGTCCACGATGCAGAGTCCCTGCGACGTCCTGTAAAAGCCCGCCTCGGTGAATGCGCGATCCGCCTCGTCAGTCCCGGCCATCGTCCTTCAATACAGGTGGGACGTATTTCACTTATAAGTTCGTGTTCAGACTAAATTATTGCCCTGACGGAATCCTGCCGCATACCGTGAATGCCGCCCGTGCGAGACCGTTCCCGGTAGCGGAAGCGCTAGGCACACGATCGAAAAAAGCTACCAGGGCGAGACCGTCCGGACGATCCCGCCGTTCTTGAAGATCTTGATCAGCCCGCCGGACTGCGAGACCACGATCCCGAGGGTCCTCGTCACGAGCGTGATCCCCGCGACCGAGGCGTGGCGCGATCCGAGCCCGGCAGGGATCTGCACCGCGCTGGTATCGACCGTGATGTAGCGCCCGGCGGCCTCGACCACGCCGTCCCCGCCGATCACGAACGCCCCGTCGAGCAGCGCGAACTCCTTGATGTTCTCGGCCAGCTCCTCGTCCGTTATCAGCCGTTCCTGGGCCGTGTGCCCCTTGAACGGGTTCAGGATGAACTGTGTCGAGTAGGCGAGCACACCGTCGATATCGCCGACCAGGAACGCAGTGCCCACCGGCTTGCCCTCGCGCCCCTCGCGGGCGATCTCGAGGGCGATCCGGAGGACAGCGTCGAAGACGCCCGGTTCCACGTCGGTCCCCGAGAGCAGGTCGCCACCGTCACCGGTCGGACCTTCGGCCGGACCGGAATCGGCCTCGACCGCAGCGGCCGCCCCTGCTCCGACGGCGATCGGGAGAGGGACACCCGGCGGGTCCGGTAACGGGTCCGCGGGCTGCTCGTCGATGGTCCGGGCGATCTCCTTCCAGATCTCGGCCTTCTCCCGGTACGCGTCGCCGTACTTCGGCACGGCCTCGGACTGGATGACCAGGAGGCGGGCGGCGTCGAGCGCGTGCCGCCGTGCAGCCTCGAGGTCACCGCGCTCTCGTGCCTCCTGGTAGTTCACGGCCGCGGCCTCGATCGCGTCAGTGGAGGGAATCTCTGGCGGATTGCTCTCCCTGCTCTTCCAGAACAGGAGGCCGCCGATCAGCAGCCCGACGAGCAGCAGCATCAGCAGGGGGAATATGTTGATCCCGAAGAGCCGGATGGTGGGCCACTGGAACCCGGTGCCGTCGGGCGAAGGCGTGCCGGTGGTGTAGGTCTCCGGGACGTGGGTGATGCTCACGGGGAACGAGGTCGTGGTCGTCAGGCGCTTCTCGGGGGCTCCGACCTCGCTCTGGATCGCCTCGACCCCGATCGTGTACTCGCCGGCGGCCCGGTAGACGTGGGTCACCGGCAGGATGTTCTGGGTCTCGCGGATCCCGTCGCCCCAGTCCCACACGACCAGGTCTATCACGGCGCTGGGGCCGCCCGGCTGGATCATTCCGCCGATCACGACCGTCTGGTTGTCGACGAGCGGCGGGTCGAGGATCAGGACGGGCGGTCCCACGGTGGCCACCGGGGTCGGCGCGACCGTCGCCGGCGGTGTCGTCACGGGAACGGCCGTGGTGGGCTCTGTCGTCGTCTCGGTCTGGCCGCTGACGAAGACGGTCATGGTCCGGGTCGTGGACTGCCCGTCGCTCTGGAACGCGGTGACCGTGATGGTATACGAACCGATATCGGCGTAGGTGTGCGTATTCGGGACCGCGTGGTCCTCGATCACCCCGTCGCCCCAGTTCCAGTTGACACGCGTGATGGCCGCGCCCGTGGCGCCCGGCCCGACAGTCCCTTCGACCGTGACCGAACGGCTCTCGGACGAGACGATCGGATACAGGATCAGGGACGGTGGAAAGGCCAGCGGGCTCGTGGTGGGCGGTGCCGTGGTGATGACCGTGGTGGGCGGTAGCGTGGTGATGACCGTGGTGGGCGGTAGCGTGGTGATGATTGTCGTCGGCGGTAGCACCGTCGGTGTCGGTGTCGGTGTCGGCGTCGGGGTGTCGATGGGGGGTGTCGGAGTATCGATGTTCGGTGTCGGGGTGGTTTCAAAGGGAATTGGCACTGTCGTCTCGCCGATCACCACGGGTGGGACCGTGATGGCTGCCGAGACGG
>Ga0255345_1000659_pt1 | contig 55273 bp, 52 predicted proteins | sample wastewater_treat_6_FD_192415 | JGI IMG/M metagenome (GOLD analysis project Ga0255345, IMG submission 192415) | Wastewater microbial communities from Lulu Island WWTP, Vancouver, Canada - plant20 | ecosystem: Engineered > WWTP > Wastewater > Unclassified | place: Canada: Vancouver, British...
CCGGCGAGACAACAACCACAACAAGTGGACCTGTTCAGCCCGGCGAGACAACAACCACAACAAGTGGTCCTGTTCAGCCCGGCGAGACAACCACAACATCAACACCTACACCTATCATCACAACTACACCTATCGTAGTTCCTAAGGATTCTATCGCATGGGTAGTTGATACAGTAACTGCATATCCCGGCGAAGAGGTAAAGGTATCTATCAAGGTCAAGGATCCTAACGGTTCTAACCTCGCTATCGCAGGTGCACAGTTCAAGGTAACTCCCGACGGAAAGGTAGAGCTCGTTAAGGCTGGCGACAAGTCAGGCTACGGTGCTGATATCGTTCCCAGCGCTGACGGATATAAGTTCGTATTCGCAGACGGTACAGGAACAGCTCATGTTGCTCCTGACGGATCAGTAGTTATCGACCTTACTTACAAGGTAGGCGAGGACGTAGCTCCCGGCACAGTTATCCCGATCAGCATCAAGGATCTGTTCGTATCAGATGCAGACGGCAACGACATCACAAAGTATGTAATGCCTGTTGATGGTGCTATCTATGTAGTTCAGCCTCCCGTACCTACAACCACAACAACAAGTGGTCCTGTAGAGCCCGGCGAGACAACAACCACAACAAGTGGTCCTGTTGAGCCCGGCGAGACAACAACCACAACAAGTGGACCTGTTGAGCCCGGTGAGACAACAACCACAACAAGTGGACCTGTTGAGCCCGGCGAGACAACAACCACAACAAGTGGACCTGTTGAGCCCGGTGAGACAACAACCACAACAAGTGGACCTGTTGAGCCCGGTGAGACAACAACCACAACAAGTGGTCCTGTTGAGCCCGGCGAGACAACAACCACAACAAGTGGACCTGTTCAGCCCGGTGAGACAACAACCACAACAAGTGGACCCGTTCAGCCCGGTGAGACAACAACCACAACAAGTGGACCTGTTCAGCCTGGTGAGACAACAACCACAACAAGTGGACCCGTTCAGCCCGGTGAGACAACAACCACAACAAGTGGACCTGTTCAGCCTGGTGAGACAACAACCACAACAACTATTCCCGGCGTTAAGAGCTCTTACGCTGTACTCGAGACTCAGGTAGGTTACTACTTCAGCCACGATGATGGTGTTCGTGCAAACGGACAGCCCGGCGGATTCAATAAGGATCAGGTTAAGACTCTGAAGATCGTTGATGTTTATGAGGACGGAACAGAGAAGGAGAGAACAGACATTGATATGTCTCAGATCAACTTCAACGGCCTTACTCCTGAGGGCGCATACAACGGACGCACTCACATCAAGGGTCAGACAACCGTAACTGACTTCAAGTATGATATTCCCGTATTCTACGGCGATATGGCTCTGACAGACAAGAGCGGCAAGGCTCTGACTGTAACAGCTTACATCGGCGTTAAGGGTGATGCTACACTTAACAACACAGTTGATGCATCTGACGCATCAGCAGTTCTTTCGTACTACGCTTCTGTTCAGACTAACGGCAACACAGGCGATACAGTAAAGCTCCAGACCACAGATACAGGTCTCCAGGTAAGCTCACCTATCGATGAGCTCGACCAGCTTGCTGCATTCCTCGGCGACGTAAACGAGAACGAGTGGAGCGCAGATAACTGGAAGAAGAGAAAGACTGAGAGAAGCCTCAATGCATCTGACGCTTCTAACATCCTTGCATACTATGCAAAGAGACAGTCAAGCGATAATGACGCCCTTTCAAACAGCGACATCTGGAACTCTGTTTTAGGTGATGCAAGATTTGGAGGCTGATCAAGCTAATAAAAAAGCAGGTCGAAAGACCTGCTTTTTTTGCATATATTTACTACTTGACACATACAGAATCGGGTGTTATAATGGCAGTGTCAGAGGCGTATGAAACCGCGTAGAACAGCTAAATAATACAGAATGTTCATTTGCAGGAAAATATTACTTTTAATATATATTCATATTGTGAAATAAGCACAAAAAAGAATATGATTAATCGTCAATAATTTTTGAAAAAAATACACGCTTCTGCTTGACTTATTGACGTTTGTGTGATAAAATGTAGTTATGAATTTCTGGGTGAAGTGTATTCTGACGCAGATACATACCCCGAAATGAAGCCTAATGCAGAGGGCGGCTTGCACAAAATGATCGCATCTTTGCTGAAGGGGAATAAACATGTTAGAGAGGTATAGGACAATGAAGAATTCATTATTCAAGAGAGCTATTGCCGCAGCAGCTGCTGTTCCGCTCGCTCTCACACAGTGTCTCACTTATGCAAACGCTGTATCAACAGACACCATCAAGGCAACTGCAAACGTACAGGCAGGAGAAGAAGCTCTTACTCTTGAGAACCTTCTTTACATACCTGTTGAAGAGACAGTTTCAAAGTGGAATCAGACTGTTACAAACAGCCTTAATGCTATCGAGAACAGGGAAGGCACATTAGACATCACACCCTATGTTGATGATATTGTAAAGAATGCCGGCGATTTCGGTGAGGCTGCACAGGTTATCCTCACAAAGTACATCATTCCCAATGGTGTTACATACAAGATCACAGGCTCTAATGACATTGTCATCGAGGGCAAGGTTTCATCACCTAAGCAGTACAATGCCTACAAGTTCACTCCCGATGAGGCTCTTGATAAAGTTGGCAAGAAGTACGGCGCTCCCGACATCATCCACAAGACAACATTTGAGTCAGTTGACTGTTCAGGCGATGTAACTATTACTATCAAGGCTTCTGAGCTCGGCAAGGGCACTAAGGTACCCGTAAGCTTCGAGTTCAAGACCGCTGACGGTTCTTACGGCATTGCTCAGCTCCCTGAGTGGGCTAAGACAAAGCTTGGCGAGATCCAGAAGGTTGCTGAAGAGTCTATCAAGGCAAACGTTGCTGCTGATAAGGCAGACGCTGCTATTGCAGACTATGAGGCAGAGATCAAGAAGCTCACAGACAAGCTCGACAAGGCTTCCAAGAAGATCGACTGGGCTCTTAACGACGCTTCAAAGTCAGGCGAGTATGCAAACGTTGCAGCTATCATTGCTGACGCAAACAAGTCTCTCGCAAACAAGGGCTTCAAGAAGACAATCCCCGCTACAGCTACAGACATCGCTGCTAAAGACATCGTAGCTAAGGCTTACGATCAGGCAATGAATGTTGCAGCTCCCAACGGTGAGATCGCTATCACAGCTGCTCAGCTGGGCGCTTTCGCTGACAGCATCACAGACATCACAGCTTCACTTGCAAGCGGTGTTGCAACAGGCACAGGCAAGTTTGCAGACGCTGAGAAGGACGCTGTTATCGCTTACTATGCTGACGGCTCCAAGGGCTTCACAGTAACAGATTCTTACAAGAAGATCACAGCTACTGTTGATTACAGCGGTGCTAAGACAGTTGACGCAGGTTCTGTTGACGTTCAGATCGAGAGAGTTCTCGTAACTGAGACAACAACAACCACAACAACTACAGCTCCTATCGATACAACAACTACTACAACTCAGCCTATCGATACAACAACAACTACAGACAACGGCGAGACAACAACTACTACAGACAACGGCAACACAACAACTACTACAGCTCCCGACGTAACAACAACTACAACAACAACTGAGACAGTTGTTACTTCTATCGTAAGCAAGTACGTTGAGTGCGATATTGATTCCGCATTCTACCTCAGCATTGAGGATTCATTCGATAAGTCACAGGTTTCAAACATCAAGCTCCACACATTCTACGACAAGACAACAACAAAGGGCGATGTTTCTACTACAGAAAAGGGTCTCGAGGAAGTTTCTATCCTTGCTGACAGCAGCGTAAGCTTCGGCGACGCTACACCTTCCAACACATACAAGAAGGACAACAAGAACTTCAAGTATGAGATCCCCGTTCTCATCAACGGTGAGAAGATCGCTGATAAGGAAGGCAATGAGTTAACAGCAACAGTTTACATCGGCGTTAAGGGCGATACAAACCTTGACAGCAAGGTTGACGCAGTTGATGCTTCACAGACACTTCGTTACTATGCTTTAGTTCAGACAGGTAACAAGGACAAGGCTGTACAGCTCTCTGAGAGCGACCTGGTAGACGGACCTGAGTCAGTATACGATGAGTTCGCAGCATTCCTGACTGATGTATATGCTGTAAATCAGGAAACAAGATACACCAAGAAGGCTGAGAGAGTTCTCAACGCTACAGACGCTTCCAATATCCTTGCATTCTACGCTCTGAGACAGACAAGCGATAACGACGGCAAGACTGATAAGGAACTCTGGGCAGAGGTTCTTAAGTAAGATCAATCACGGACAGCTGCTGTCTGACCTGACGGCAGCTGACCTAAACTAAGATGTTAACCGCCGTTATGCGACGGATAATAACATATATAAATAATCTGAAAGGAAATAATAACAATGAAGAAGAACATGATGAAGAGTGCTCTTTCTGCAATCGCTGTTTCTGCTTTAGCTCTTTCAGCTACAGGCATGACTGCATTTGCAGAAGCTGCAAAGGGTTATACAACTGATAAGGACTATAACTCAAGTGAAGTTAAGCCTGTCCTCACAATCAGCGAGGAGACAATCTCTCTTGATGAAGCTAAGGCTAACCCTGTACGTACAGTAACACTCAGCATTTCCGGTGCTGACAAGAAGTATGCTCCTACAGGTCTCCACATTGAGTATGATGAGAGACTCAAGCTCAAGCTCAACGAGTTTGATCAGGTTGCTACACGTAAGCAGCCCCAGTTCAACGGCGACAAGTCTGTAACAGACGGCACACACGCTATCTTCCTCACAACAATGGCTGATGCTAACGTTGGTAAGGACGGCGTTCTCTGGTCATTCGACCTCGAGCTTCCCGCTGACGTTAAGGCTGGCAACAAGTTCCCCATCTCTATCTACTACAGAGAGGGCGACCAGTTCACAAATATGTCTAACGACCTTATGATGGAGGCTTATGCTTTCGCTGCTGGTATCGATAACGGTTTCATCGCAATCGAGGATCCTGTAACAACAACTACAACTACAACTACAACAACTACTACAACAACTACAACAACTACAACTACAACTACAACTACAACAACTACAACAACATCCGGCACAGGTGCTGCTGGCTCAACAACAACTACAACTAAGGCTCCTACAACAGGCGCTAAGACAACAACTACAACTACAACTACAACTACAACTACAACAACTACAACAACATCCGGCACAGGTGCTGCTGGCTCAACAACAACTACAACTAAGGCTCCTACAACAGGCGCTAAGACAACTAAGAAGCCCACAACAACAACTAAGAAGGGTGATTCACCTAAGACTGGTGTTGCTGGCGCAGGCGTTGCAGTTGCAGGTCTTGCAGTAGCAGTAGCTACAGCATTCGCTCTCAGAAAGAAGGAAGACTAATTTAGTCTGACACTTTTCTAAGTGAATAATCAAGGCTCTCCGAAAGGAGAGCCTTTTTATTTTAGTCTTTACTTTTCGGCGGAGCCCAGTCCACACCGCCCCAGCCGTCAACGTTGGCGCGTTTCATAGCTCCGAATATCCTGTCCTTGAAGCCGTGATCCTTACGCTCCATATCAGAGAGGAACTCCTTGGTTTTCTGGCGGTTTGTGTGACCGTCCGCAGGACAGACCGACTTCACCACGGGAAGCTCGTTCTTTCGTGCAGCTCTGCGGACCTCCTTCTCGGGAGCAAGCACCAATGGACGAATTACCGTCACTTTCTTATGTGTCAGGTAGGTGCTTGGCGCAAAGCAGCCGATTCGTCCCTCGGTGAAAAGATTCATGATAAAGGTCTCCACCGCATCATCGTAGTTGTGCCCCAGTGCCACCTTGTTGCAGCCCAGCTCATTGGCGGCGTCGTGAAGGGCTCCGCGGCGCATACGGGCACAGAGACTGCAAGGACTTGGCTCCTTTCTCACATCGAAAACTATCTCCGCGATCTGCGTCTTTATAATGCGGTACTCGATACCGTGAGCGGAGCAGAACTCCTCAACGGGAGAAAAGTCCATTTTTTCGCCTGTGAAGCCCATATCAAGGGTAACTCCCACAACCTCGTATTCGATACCGATAAACCTCCTCAGCAGGGTGAGCCCATAGAGCAGCACAAGGCTGTCCTTGCCTCCCGAAACTCCCACCATGATACGGTCGCCGTCCTGTATGAGCCCGTACTGCTGTACGGCTTTTCGCATATATCCCAGAACCTTCTGCATATGATCCTCCCAATGACTTTTTCATGATTATAACACGAAAAGGGGAAAAATGCAAGATAAAGTCTGGTCAATATTTTAAAAAAATTTGCAAATATAACTTGAAATGTATGAAAAAATATATTATAATATAAGAGTGAAACTTTTCGCTGCTGCGAAATATATATACAGAAAGGAGCGGCGCACAGCGCCTGAGATACGATGACAGAACAATTAAGAAATTTGCTCATTCTCCTTGGAGCTATCGTAGTAATACTTATTCTTGTGATGCTGCTTTTCAGCGGAAAAAGCTCCTTCAGAAGACTGCTTTCGGTATTTCTTGAGGAGAGAAGCGACGACGAAGGAGATATGCCCGACAGGGGAGCACCTGTAAAAAAATCCCTTGCGGACCGAAGAAGCGGAAGCGCTCCCGATGAGCCTGTTCAGAAGCGTACTTCCGAGCCCATCGTTGAGATGGCAACGCTTATCAGAAAGAGCGATGACCGCCTGAGAGTTATAGAGAGCACAGGTCAGGTCAAGCTTGTGGACGAGTACTATGAGCTGGTATTTGTTACCAGAAAGGGACAGAAGCTGAAGATAGAATGCTCTGCGGAGGCATACGAAAAGGTGCCCTTCAATCAGCAGGGTTCGCTTACATACAGACGAAATACCCTTGTGAAGTTCAAGTACTACGAGGATACGGTTTTCAATTAAAAGAGGGGGACGGCAAATGTCGTCCCTGTTTTCTATACGGGAGGAATTATGGTAAATTTCAATAACGACTGGGACCAGCTGCTGAAGGGCGAGTTTGAAAAGGACTACTATCTTCAGCTGAGACAGAAGCTCATAAACGAGTACAGAACACAGCGTATCTACCCTAATATGTATGACATTTACAACGCCATGAAGTATACTTCCTATGACGCTGTGAAGTGCGTTATCATCGGGCAGGACCCCTACCACGGCGAGGGACAGGCTCACGGTCTGAGCTTCTCTGTCCGCAAGGGCATTGCGCCGCCGCCCTCTCTGGTGAACATATTCAAGGAGATAAGGGATGACGTGGGCATAGACAATCTCGGTAAGCACGGTGAGCTTACCAAGTGGGCGCAGGAGGGCGTGCTCCTGCTGAATTCCGTTCTGACCGTCCGCGCGGACCAGGCAAGGAGCCATCGCGGTCTGGGCTGGGAGAACTTCACCACCGACGTTATAAAGCTGCTCAACGAAAGAGAAAAGCCCATGGTATTCATGCTGTGGGGAGGCGACGCAAAGGCAAAGCAGCAGTTCATCACAAACCCGCGTCACCTGATACTGAAGGCTGCACACCCCAGTCCGCTGTCGGCGTACAACGGCTTTTTCGGGTGCAGACACTTCTCAAAGGCGAATGCCTTTCTCCGTGCCAACGGCATGGAAGAAATAGACTGGTCAATAGACTGAAACGGAGGCAGCTATGCGTATAAAGGATATATTTGAAAAAAAGACAGTGTTTTCATTTGAGGTCTTTCCACCAAAGAAGACCAGTCCCATCGAGGTGATATACAGTACACTTGACGAGCTTCAGGGGCTGAAGCCCGACTTTATAAGCGTTACATTCGGTGCAGGCGGCAGCGGTAACAGCCGCTATGCGCTGGACATCGCTTCGAGGATAAAGGACAGCGGCATAATTCCCATGCTCCATCTGCCCTGTATCAACTTCACAAAGGCAGAGATAGACGCAGCACTTAACGAGGCTCAGCAGCGCGGCATCGAAAACATACTTGCTCTCAGGGGCGATATAAATCCTGATATAGAGCCTGTTGAGGACTTCCGCCACGCCAGCGACCTCATTACCTACATAAAGTCAAAGGGCAGCTTCGACATAGCAGGCGCCTGCTATCCGGAGTGCCACCCCGACGCCGAAAATCTGGTTGAGGACATAATCAACCTCCGCAAAAAGGTTGAGGCAGGTGCGGACCACCTCATCACCCAGCTTTTCTTTGACAACGACCACTTCTACGAGTTCCGTGAAAAGGCAGCCATAGCAGGCATAAACGTGCCTATCGAGGCAGGCATCATGCCCGTGGTAAACAAGAACCAGATAGAGCGCATGGTCACCACCTGCGGAGCCAGCCTGCCAAGCAAGTTCGTCCGTATCATGACAAAATATGAGCACAATCCCGAGGCTCTCCGCGACGCAGGCATAGCCTACGCCGTGAACCAGATAGTGGACCTTGTAGCCAGCGGAGTTGACGGGATACACCTCTACACCATGAATAACCCCTATGTCGCAAGGAAGATAAGCGAAGCCGTTTCAGGCATAATAGGTGCGTGATGGAGCTGCTTCCCATATCCAAGGCGGAGGCTGCGCGGTACATGGGAGTGAAGGGCACTCCCGCCCCTGCCGTAGCGGAGCTCCTTGACAAAGCCGAGCGCCTTGTCAGGGAGAGAGTGCGCCCCAAGTACGTCTACCTTGAGACCGATGTCACATTTACGGATGAAGGAGTCCTTCTGGGAGCCATGGCAGAGCCCATGACAGGGGAGGACATAAAACGCCACCTGAAGGGCTGCAATCGGGCAGTGCTCCTTGCCGCCACACTTTCCCAGGAGGCGGATAAGCTCATACGCCAGGCAGCTGTAACAGATATGGCGCAGTCACTCGCCCTTGACTGCCTATGCAGTGCTGCCGTGGAACAGGTCTGTGACCGTGTGGAAAAGGAGATATTTGCCGTCTACCCCTGCCGGTACAGGACATGGCGTTTCAGCCCCGGCTACGGAGACCTGCCTATAACTTTACAGCGCAGCTTCCTCCTCGCTTTAAACGCCCAGAGGCGCATAGGGCTCACGGTAACGGACAGCTGTCTCCTTATACCGTCAAAGTCAGTGACGGCGGTCATAGGCGTTTCTGACACTCCTGTGGAGAGAGGTCCGCGCGGCTGTGCTGTCTGTACCATGAAGGACAGCTGTGCATACAGGGCAACAGGCACAAAATGCGGCAAAAATATGTGAATTTGTCCGAATTATATCACAGTATTAACACATTATATGTAATAAACTAACTATAATCACTTTCAAAATCTATGTAATATTTATATTGACATAAACCGCGCTCACATGATATAATTAAGAAAAGCGCAGATAAACGATATACGGACAATAGGGCGATATTAAAGGAGTTTTAGGATGAAAAAAGCAAGAACTTTTATTTCAGCATTGCTCCTTACAGCAATGTCAATGTCACTTCTTTCATGCAGCAGCAAGGACAAGAGCTCAGTGTTCAGCAAGGAGCTGGATTCTGCTGTAAGAGAGGAAATACACCAGAATGCTGCCGAGTCTGACCTCCTTACGGGGGATAAGCTGGAAAACGGCGAGATAAAGTGGCTCTCTGACTGGGACATCAATCCCGACGGCACGGGCAAGAACGTCCCCACCGACCTGGCGGTCTTTCAGGAGCGCTACGGCGGTTCGGTGAAGTATTACCAGTGCACATATAATGAGCGCTATGACAAGCTCACCGAGTATATCAGCTCGGATGAGGGCATAGACTTTTTCTACGGGGGCAACCTTGACGCCTTCCCGAGAGGCGCTATCAAGGAGATGTTCGTGCCCGTAGATGACTATATCGACTTCGATTCTCCCCTCTGGGAGGACGTAAAGGACCTCAACGACCAGTTCATCTGGAACGGCAAGCACTATATGGCAGGAGTTCAGGCAACAGGCGACGCCGTAGCTGTGGTCTACAACAGAAAGACCGTAGCCGAAGCAGGTCTCGATGACCCCGCTGTGCTCTATGAGAACGGCGAGTGGACCTGGGATACCTTCCAGGAAATGCTGGAGAGCTATGTTGACGCCGATAACCAGAAGTACGGCATTGACGGCTGGTGGTTCGAGTTCGGACTTATGAACACCATAGGTGTGCCTCCCGTAAGCCTTGAGGACGGCAAGCTGGTAAGCAATCTGTCTGACCCCTCAATGGAGAGAGTACAGAACTGGATCTACGACCTCTATCAGAAGGGCTGTATAGCCATCGGCGTAGGCGATTTCGGCTGGGAGACCAAGCCTGCATATGTGGGTGAGGGAAAGACCCTGTTCTATCCCATCGGACTTTACGACTTCTATACCGAGAAGTCTCAGTGGCAGGCAAAATACGGCGAGGACGCATTCTTCGTCCCCATGCCCAGAGACCCCGAGGCAGACGAGTACTACATTCCCACAGGCTTTGAGTCATATATGTTCGTCAGCGGCGGCTCCAACCCCGAGGGCGTAGCAAAGTACCTTGACTGCAAGCGCTTTGCCCGTCTGGACGAGAGCACCAAGGCTATGGCTGACGAGCAGTTCATGGCGGACTACGGCTGGACTCAGGAAATGATAGACATGAAGGACAGTATGCAGGAGCTTGCTGAGGCTAATCCCGTCATCGACATCTCAAGAGGTGTATCCAAGGACTGCGGCGACCTCATCAACGACGACCTGCGACTCACAGCAAGAGGAGTTCCGTGGAACGAGACATACGATGCTATGAGTCCTGTTGTAGATAAATATCTTGACAAAATAAATTCAGACCCAAAATCAGCGGACATTGAATAAAATTACCATATATAAATAAATGTTGCATTACGCTTACAGGTTGAAAAGCTGTTGCAAAACAAAAAAGCATATGTTATAATAAAAAAATCAGAGGATATAATATTGATATTATTTAAGCTTTAGAAAGGAGGCTATGATCGTGGAGAAGGTTCTTGTAACAGGCGGCTGCGGTCTTATAGGCCGACACATCTGCTCCGGACTCCTGAAAAAAGGCTATGAGGTCATAGCTGTCGACAGAGAAGAATCAGGATACAACGTGGGAAAGCTTCATTACTCATCTGTTGAATGTTCACCTACAGATAAAAACACTATCGCAGAGCTGTTTGAGAAAAATAAATTTGACATAGTCGTTCATGCAGCCTGCACCGTTGACAACGACATGGGACCTATCGTCACCGAGAAGCAGATGAGTGACTGCGAAGCGGTGGATAAGTTCATATACAGATACGCCATGACGGAGAACATAAAGAAGTTCGTTATGCTCAGCACGGATCAGGTATATCAGTTTCCCAAGACCCGTGAACCCATTCGTGAGGACAGCGACCTCAAGCCCATAAGCAACTACGCTGTCATGAAGTACAAGTCGGAGAAGGCTATGGTAAGCGAGATGCAGCACCACAAGGAGATAATCGCCTGCATCGCTCGTTTCTCACCGGTATATACACTGAACTTCACGGATAATCTGGTGTCGAAGATCACCGATCCCAAAGACGGTTCGCTGTTCGTTTTCGGACAGGGACAGTACGGCTTCCAGATGTGCTGCGTTCATAACCTTGTTGACTTCATACTCTGCTTCCTCAAGATAGCAGAGAGCCCTGCGAATTCGGGCGTATACAACGTAAGCGACAAGCTGCTGACCACAGCAGCGGATATAATCTCATTCATGCGTGAGAAGCACCGTCTGGGCGCAGTAATGCAGAAGTCCTCGGGCGGAGCAATCTCCAAGCTGAAGGGACTTTTCGGCGGCGCCAGCAAGGACGAGAAGACCAACTACCGTTATCTCGACATGAGCAAGGTGGAGAACAACAATATGCTGGACAACACCAAGGCTGCAAAGTTTGTAAACTTCCGCTGGGATATTCACAACACCAAGTAAAGACAGGCGCCATAGCATTGACTATGGCGCTTTTTTCGTGGGCATAGGGGGCGCCTGACGTAATCAAGGGGCGCTGTCCCTTGGACCCTGCACGAGGCTGTCTGCCTCGTGGCTCCGACCAAAGGAACACCGTCCCTTTGGAATCCCATACATGGTATCAGCAAACAATAACGCCGAAGTGAGAAATGACCACTTCGGCGTTTTTCAGCTTATAACAGTATAATTGTCCGCAGCATTTTCCTTTGTGGCGTGTTCCGTCACGCTGAGGACCTTTACCTTCAGGGGGCGTGTACCCATATTTATCTCGATTATATCGCCCACCTTGACGTCGTAGGAGGCTCTCTGAGCCTTTCCGTTGACGACTATCTTCTCCGCATCGCAGGCTTCGTTAGCCACAGTGCGGCGCTTGATGAGCCTTGTTACCTTCAGGTATTTATCCAGTCTCATATTATCTCCTTTCGTTGTCCTTTTCGTAACAAAACGGGGGACAGTTGCCTGTCCCCCTTGATCAATTACTTCTTCTTGCTCTTCTTCTTGGGAGCATTAACAGCTTCCTTCAGACCTCTGCCGGCCTTGAAAGCGGGAGCCTTGCAGGGAGGGCATACCATCTTAGCCTTTGTCTTGGGGTTGATGCAGGTCTTTTCGCCTCTCTCACGAACCTCGAATGTACCGAAGCCTGTGATAGAAACCTTCTCGCCGCCCTCAAGAGTCTCCTGGATAGATGAGAGAGTAGCCTCCAGTGCAGCAGCAGCGTCCTTCTTTGTGCAATTAGCCTTTTCAGCAATAGAATTGATAAGTTCGGTCTTAGTCATTTTTACGTTCCTCCGTTTTACAAATAATTGATTTTGCCTTGTCCCAATATGTGTCAAGCTCTTCGATAGGGAGCTCCTTCATATCGATATTTTCTGCGGACACAAGCTCCTCCGTAACAGAAAAGCGCTTGATAAACTTCTCCGTAGCGTCCTTGAGAGCCTGCTCAGCGTCCACGCCCAGGTGACGTGCAGCATTGACGCAGGAAAACAGAAGATCACCGATCTCCTCCTCGATATTAGCCTTGTCTCCGTTTGCGATAGCAGCGTCAAGCTCGGCTTTCTCATTAGAGATACAAGCCACGGCGTCCTCGGCACAGCGGAAATCCATACCTGCACGCATAGCTCTTTTGCCGACCTTCTGCGCCCTCATAAGAGCGGGAAGGGACTTTGCAACGCTGGTCAGGGTGTCTGTATATTTTTCCTGACCCTTGGTCTCCATCTTTATGGCGTCCCAGTTTTTCAGCACCTGGTCGGTGGTATTGGCTGTGACGTCGCCGAAAACGTGAGGGTGGCGTATAATAAGCTTCTTGCAGATCTCATCGCAGACGTCGTCGAAATTGAACGACTCTGTTTCCTCCTCGATCCTGCAATGGAAAACCACCTGTAGAAGAACATCGCCCAGCTCCTCACGGAGCAGATCTTTGTCCTCGAGATCAATAGCCTCGATGACTTCGCAGGTCTCCTCAATGAGATCGCTTTTAATGGACTTATGGGTCTGTTCTCTGTCCCACGGGCAGCCGCCCTCGCCTCTGAGAAGTCTTACAATATCGACGAGGTCGCCGATACGATAGAACTCCTTCTGCTGATATTCAACCATTGGAAAACACTCCCTTAAAGACGGGCTATGTTATATAATACCCTAAATTTCGAGAAATTGCAACTGTTTTTTGACAAGTTTGTTAATATCGTAGAATATTAAGTTTGTAAAACTCACGGTTTGTATATTTTTGCCATATAATTACTATCCGTTATACCCGGCAAACGGTTTTAGCCGTCTATTGGTACTACCTATCGACGAAACCGACCTTATGAAAAGCTTTTGAAACGATCCTGCCCGAGTACCTGAGAGCCTTCTGAGCGCCCTCTGTATAGCACTGCTTGAGGTAAGCCTTGTCGGCGCTGAGTCTTGCGAACTCAGTGCGGACGGGCTCAAGGTGATCGGCAACAGCCTCTCCCACAGCGATCTTGAAGTCACCGTAGCCCTTGCCTGCGAACTCAGACTCGATAGCCTTGAAGTCCTTGCCTGTGACGCAGGAATAAATGGTCATGAGGTTATTGATGCCGTCCTTGCCCTCGCGGTAGCATACCTCAGCCTCGCTGTCTGTGACAGCTCTCTTGAACTTACGGATAATGGTATCCTTGTCGTCCAGTATGAGTATGCAGGCGTTGGGATTTTCGTCAGACTTTGACATCTTTTTGGTAGGATCCTGAAGTGACATTACCTTAGCGCCCACATCGATGATGTAGGGCTCGGGCTGAGTAAAGAAGTCGCCGTAGCGCTGATTGAAGCGCTGAGCGATATTTCTTGCAAGCTCCAGGTGCTGCTTCTGGTCAACACCTACGGGCACCAGATCAGCGTTATATGCAAGAATATCCGCAGCCATAAGTGACGGATATGTAAACAGACCTGCATTGACATCGTCGGGGTGCTTCTGGCTCTTGTCCTTGAACTGAGTCATACGTGAGAGCTCGCCGAACTGTGTATTGCAGCAGAGTATCCAGTTGAGCTCTGCGTGTGTAGGCGCGTGGCTCTGGATAAAGAGTATAGATTTCTGGGGATCAATTCCGCAAGCCATAAGCAAGGCGTATGAATTGAGAGTATTCTGTCTGAGCTTTGCAGGCTCCTGCTTAACGGTTATAGCGTGCATATCGGCAACACAGTAGATGCAGTTATACTCATCCTGTAATGGAGCCCAGTTGCGGACAGCGCCTATATAATTGCCGAGAGTAAAAGTGCCTGTGGGCTGGATAGCGCTGAAAATAAGCTTTTTATCGTCCATTGCGGGAACTCCTTACTTGGCAGCGTTTCTTCTGTCAGCCTCGTCCTTGAGCTGGCAGATCCTGATCTCATTGAGAACGCGCTGATAGAGAACATAGATATTTCTGAGCTCCTGCTCTTCCTCGGGAATGATTCCTGCCTGGATCTGTGCCTCGTAAACGCCGCCCTTTGTCAGGAGGAATATATTGTTAGTCCTGCCCTTGGGGAGGTCATACTGCTTGGTCTTCTTACATTTGGGAAGGAGCTGACCTGCGTTTGCAACGAGCGTATGAGTAGCCTGTACCAGGTTTCTGTACTTCTGAGCAGCGCCTGTGTACTCGCCGCCGTTGTTGAAGTAGATGTTTGCAGCGCCGTTGATGAAGCATACGAGAGTTGTAAGAACGTCAGCGGACATAGGGATGTCGATAACAACGCCGTAAACGTCGTTCTTTCCCTTGATGAACTGTGTGAAGGGCTGATAGGGGAAGCCTATAGCCTGTCCTCTTGTCATGAGGTATTTCTGTGTGACATTGAATCTGTCGGTCATTTTGTTTGGCATAATTGATTATCCTTTCAAAGTAATTTTTCTTTTATCAATCGAGCATCTCTCTTGTCATGCGGGCGAGGATCTCCATGCCCTTCTTTATCTGCTCGTTTGTAGGTGTAGAGTAATTGAGTCTGAATGAGTGGCTTACCTCGCCCTCCTCAATGCTGAAGGAGTTGCCGGGAACTACCGCTATCTTATACTGCTGTACAGCCTTGCGGCAGAAGTCGTTCATATCGCAGCTCTCGGGGAGATCGCACCATACGAAGAGACCGCCCTGGGGCTTTGTATAGTTTATCTTCTTTGAGAATTCGTTGTCGATATAGCCGCACATGAGGTCGCACTTTTCCTTATAGATAGCGCGGAGCTTCTTGAAGTGAGCCTCTCTGTCAACAGTTGACATGAACCTGTAGGAAACTACCTGAGCCCACATATTCGAGTGAACGTCTGACACCTGCTTGCAGACCACCATTTTCTGGATAATTGGAGCGGGAGCGGAGCAGTAGCCTGTTCTGAAGCCCGATGAGATTATCTTTGAGAAGGTGCTTGAGTAGATGACTCTGCCCTCGGTATCGAAGCTCTTGATAGTGGGAACGTTCTCGCCTGCGAAGCGGAGCTCGCCGTAGGGATCGTCCTCAAGTATGATGAAGTCGTACTTGCAGGCAAGCTCGTAAACAGCCTTGCGCTTTGCAAGAGACATGGTCTTTCCTGTGGGGTTCTGGAAGTTGGGGATAACGTAAAGGAGCTTAACGTTCTTCTCGGTCCTGAGGGCGTCCTCAAGCTTGCCGATGTCGATGCCGTCTTCTTCCATCTCGATGCCTTTAAGATGAACGTTGTATGAGCGGAAGGCGTTGAGAGAACCGATGAAGCTGGGTGACTCACAGAGAAGGGTATCGCCCTCGTTGAGGAGCACCTTGCATGAAAGCTCGTTAGCCTGCTGACCGCCGGAGGTGATGATAAGGTCATCGAACTCCTTGTGGAAGCAGCCCTTTTCGGTCGTCCAGTCCTTGAGCAGGTCGCGGAGGGGAGTATAACCCTCGGTAACGCTGTACTGGAGAGCCAGGATAGGGTCATCTCTGAGGAGCTCAGCGGAGATCTCGGCGATCCTCTCCTTGGGGAAAGCCTCGGGAGCAGGGTTGCCTGCTGCGAAGGAGATGACCTCGGGGTCGGCAGTGAATTTCAGTATTTCTCTTATGGCAGAAGCCTGGAGCTTGCTTACCTTATCTGAGAATTTATAATCCATGATAAAAAACCAGTCTTTCGTTTGTTTGATAATAATGTACTTTGTTTTGTTCAGTCCTGACAGGTCACGGAACAGTGCAGAGTATATATTCAGTCTATCTTATATTAATGTCTGCTCAACAACTAAAAATCGGCTTTATATAGCTTTTTAAAGCTGATTTTTAGTTGCCAAAGTGCAAGAAAAAATGATATTGATAATTTTTCTTTCACTTTGTTTTGCCCTTTAGGGCAAAATGAGCTTGACATAAAGAAATGTGACGCGCAAATTCCCAAAATTATAAAGAATTTGCGCTCCCCGAACAAAGTTCGGGGCAATAACCGCCGGGCGGCGGTTATTGAGGATACATTATATTATAACATATAATTCTTGAAATAGCAACAGTCACGGCTAAAAACTATACAAATAATACAATTTCAACTTTAAAAATCAGGCACTTCCGCCTTGTCCGCAGCACATAATCAGCAGCAGGTCAGCATATATTTTGGTGAAAAAGTTGTTTCTTAGGAACAGTCGGAGGGGATAGAGCTGAAAAAACAGAACTTCATCAAGGGCTCCATAATACTCATGGTGTCGGCAGCGGCGGCGAAGGTGCTGGGGGCAGTGTTCAAGATACCCCTGACCAATATGCTTGGCGGTGTGGGAATGAGCTATTTCAGCTGCGCGTACAGCATATTCATGCCCGTGTACGCCCTGACGGTGACGGGGCTCAGTGCTGCCGTGGCGAGAATGACCGCCCGCAGCGCTGCTCTTGGAATGTACGCCAACGCCCGGCGCATAAGGCGGACGGCTCTGCTGCTGTTTTCGGCAGCAGGACTGGCAGGGAGCCTGCTGATACTGCTGCTGGCGGTGCCCTTCAGCGTCTACACAGTAGGCAGCAGGGACGGGGCGGCAGCGGTGGCGATGATAGCTCCTGCGGTGGTATTCGGCTGTATCACGGCGGTGGAGCGGGGGTACTACGAAGGCATGAGCGATATGTATCCCACGGCGGTCTCGCAGCTTGCCGAGGGAGGGGTGAAGGCAGCAGCAGGGCTTTTCCTCTGCGGCTATGTCACCGCCCACCCCAACACGGTCATGGGGCTTTTCCCATTCATGACCGACATTCGCGGAGCCGCAGCAGCCGCAGGCATAGCGGGAGTTACCCTCTCCACAGTCGGTGCAGCTGCTTTTTTTGCAGTCCTGCGGCTATTTGACAGAGCTCCAACAGGGGGCGAGAGCCTTATGCAGAGCCGCCGTGCCATTGCAAAGGAGCTTCTCACCACAGCCCTGCCCGTGGGAGCAGGAGCGGTGGTGACAAATCTTACCGCCCTCATAGATATGTGGACGGTCATAGGCTGCATATCCGTTTTCGGCTATCCTGGGAAGGCTCCCGCGGGAGTGTCCGCGGCGGAGCTTCCCAACTTCATCTACGGCTCCTTTGCAGGCATAGCACTGACGGTGTTCAACCTTGTGCCCTCGGTGACGAATATGCTGGGAAAGGGCGCTCTCACCTGCATAACGGCAGCCCGTGAGAGCGGCGACCGCTTCGCCATGGAGAGGGGGACCATGCAGGCTCTGCTCACATCGGCGGCAATAGCCATTCCCTCTGCCGTGGGGCTGGGAGTAATGGCGCCGGAGGTGCTGGGTATCCTCTATCCTGCCCAGTCCGATGAGGTGGCGGTCTGCACTGCGCCTCTGCGTTGGCTCATGGCGGGAATGGTCTGCCTGTGCGTGTCCTATCCGCTGTTCAGTATGCTCCAGGCGGTGGGAAAGGCTTCTGCGCCGCTGAAGATAATGCTTTTCGGCACAGCGGTGAAGCTGCTGGGCAATCTGCTGCTGATACCGCTGATGGGCGTTTCGGGAGCCGCGCTGTCAACCTCGCTCTGTTACGGAGGGATTCTGCTTCTGGCGCTGCGCACTTATCTGAAAGTCTCGGGGCTCCGTCTGTCTTTTGTGCCATTGGGGAAGGCAGTCTATTCGGGAGCCATGTGCGGAGGGGCAGCCTGCTTTGTCAGGTCTGCGGCATACCGTGCAGGAGCGTCTCCTTTCACAGCGCTCATATTCTCTGCGCTTGCAGGCGGGATAGTCTACACATTTCTTATCCGCGGACTTATAGGCCGTCTCAGGTAAATCATAATTTTGCGGAGCAAAATTATGATTTGAGCCATTAGCCCTTAGCCGTTAGTTAATGTAGGGGACGCCGCAGCTAACAGCTGCACGTACCCTCTGTCAGCTTTGCCGACATCTCCCTACACCGTAGGGAGTCACTCGGCGTCCCGCGAGATATATTACACGCCCAACGGGACGCCGAGGGCGGCGTCCCCTACACTCCCCGCGTCGAGGAGCAGCTGCCCTTTCGTTGATACACGGACGTATTAGCGCCGTCGCTCGCTCAGCGGCAAATTTTGATTTATCTGTGTAGTTGAATAAAAACAAAGCCCCTGAGCGTTTCAATTGCTCAGGGGCAGAATTACTGTATATGCACCACGGTTCGTGGAGCTTTTATAAATTACTTTTTCAGTGAGCTGTCGGCAGCCTTAATATCCGCCTCTGTGATGTGGTACTGGAAAACGGTCTCCTTTGCGCGGGGGTCGTTTCCGGTTGGAAAGAAGCAGAGAGTGAACTCGTTGAGTCTCTGATCTACGGTATAGCCACCGATAACACCGCTGAACTGACCGTTCGAGGGAATGTCAAAGGGGTCAGCGAAATACTTCTCAGAGTTGAAGTTCTTGTTTGCATAGAGCTGTGAGCGGACATCGGAATAGATCTCCTCGCCGTTGCCGTCTATGATGTAGAAGTTATTGAGTGCGCTGAGAGTATAAGCGGTATCGGTCTCGTTTCTGAGGGTAATATCAAAGTAAAGACATTTTGTACCGTCATCGTTGTGACCGCCGTCGATAACACCGTTGAGGGTGAAGCCTGTGTCATTTGCATTTACCTCTGATCCTATTTCAGCCTCTACCTGGTTCTCACCTGCGGGACCGTGCTCAACAGGGGGCTCCAGAGCTTCGAGGTTTTCGGTAGCAACAGTAGCGGCAGGCTGAGCTGCGGGTTCATTCTTATCTGAATTTGAATCACTGCATCCTGCTGCGGCAGAAGCCATTACAGCAGCTGCAAACAGGAAAGCATAAAGCTTAGAAGTTTTCATTTTTCTATCCTCCGGATAATTTCAAGCCGATATACGGCGTATTTTTTTATATAAGCAAATATAGTATAGCACAGATGGATATAAAATGTCAAGATGTTAGTATAGCAGTTCCGTATAAATAAAAAACAGAAAACACTTGCAAAACATACTAAACCTATGGTATAATAGAATAACACTTGACCATAACCTGCTTGAAAGGACGTGAAATGATGAAAATATCAACAAAGGGCAGGTACGCGCTGAGAATGCTGTACGATCTGGCTATTCATCATGAAGAAGGCTATATATCGCTGAAGGACGTGGCGGAGCGTCAGAACATCTCAAAGAAATATCTTGAGCAGATAGTCCCCCTGCTGAACAAGACGGGGCTTCTCAGAACAAACCGCGGCAACAAGGGCGGATATATGCTGTCGGGAAAGGCATCGGAGATAACCGTGGGCGACATACTGAGAGCTACCGAGGGAAGTCTTGCTCCCGTAGCCTGTCTGGAGTTCGAGCCCAACGAGTGTCCCAGAGCAGGTGATTGCTCCACTCTTTTTGTGTGGGAGGGGCTTTACTCAGCCATTACCGATTATCTTGACGGACTGACCATACAGGACATCATAGACAAGAACTCATCAATGGGCGGCGATTACTGCATATAATTGCGGCTCACCATATCAGAAACGGCGGCATCAGCCGCCTTTTTTATGCCCTTACGAAGATCAGCCGCTGCAGGTGCAGCGGCTGACAGTTGTTGTATATGGCAAAAGCGAGGTATTATTCAAACATAGGAGTTGACAGATAGCGCTCACCTGTATCGGGAAGGAGAGCAACGATGGTCTTGCCCTTATTCTCGGGGCGCTTAGCCAGCTGGATAGCAGCCCATACAGCCGCACCTGAAGAGATACCTACCAGTACGCCCTCATTTCTTACGATAGCTCTGCCTGTCTCGAAGGCGTCCTCGTTAGAAACGGGGATTATCTCGTCGTAAATATCGGTATTGAGAGTGTCGGGAACGAAGCCTGCGCCGATACCCTGGATCTTGTGGGGACCTGCTGTGCCCTCTGAGAGCACGGGAGAGCTCTTGGGCTCAACTGCAACTACCTTTACATCGGGGTTCTTGGACTTGAGGTAAGCGCCTACACCGCTGAGGGTACCGCCTGTACCGACGCCTGCAACGAAAATATCCACTTTACCGTCGGTATCGTCCCAGATCTCGACGCCTGTAGTCTTCTCGTGGATAGCGGGGTTAGCGGGATTGGTGAACTGAGAGGGGATAAAGCTTCCCTTGATCTCCTGAGCCAGTTCCTCAGCCTTTGCGATAGCGCCCTTCATGCCCTTAGCGCCCTCTGTGAGGACCAGCTCTGCACCGTAAGCCTTCATGAGGTTGCGGCGCTCGATGCTCATGGTCTCGGGCATTGTGATGATAAGTCTGTATCCTCTTGCAGCTGCAACGGAAGCCAGACCGATACCTGTATTACCGCTGGTGGGCTCGATGATAACGCTGCCCTCCTTGAGGAGGCCCTTAGCCTCAGCGTCATCGATCATAGCCTTTGCGATCCTGTCCTTTACGCTTCCTGCGGGGTTGAAGTATTCAAGCTTAGCCAGGACTGTAGCGCCCAGCTCGTTCTTTTCCTCAAGAGCTGTGAGCTCCAGAAGGGGTGTGCCTCCGATGAGATCTGTGATCTTCTTATAAACTTTCATGATAATATCTCCTTTACAAAATAATAATATTCACTGAACTGTTGAAATGACATTGACAGGGTCAACATCGCCTAAGATAAAGATAGTACATAACGGCACCTCTCAAGTTCTACTATATTTCCTATATGTTTGGTATGATTATATTATATCAGCTATATTTACATTTGTCAAGCCCTTTTTGAAATTTTTCCGAGAAAATAAAAAAGCTCCCGCAGAACGGGAGCTTTAATGTGTTTATTCGGGCTTTGAGCCTGTTCTTGTCTTTGCGAAATCTGCGAATTCGCCGGCAGGAGAGATGCTCTGTACCTCCATAGCGTTTGCATCATAGTATACCCATACGAGGATAGCTGCGAGACCGGGGTTGTTCTTGAGGTTGATGTAGTAGTCAACAGTATCGCCGGCCTTGGCGGAAACGTTGTCACCGTAAGCCACGAAGCCTGTCTCGGATGAAACGTTCTGAGCTTCGATATCGCCGCCTACTCTGATGGTACCCTGAACGACCTTATCGGGAGTTACGGAATGACCTGAAACGCTTGAGAGGTCGGGGTTGAATCTTACAGCGTAGTCCTTGTTGGGGATATTGTCCTTGAGCTTGAATGTGACCTTGATGAACTGGTCATTGAAGATATAGTCTGAATCCTTTGAGATGTCGATCCAGAGTACATACTTGGAAGCAGTCTTGCTCTTGTAGTTATCAGCGGAGGAAGCCTCGGTGGGCTTTGTAACGATCTGAGTAACGACCTTACCTGCTGCGTCGGTAGCCTTCTCGCCGTTAGCCTCTGTGACCTCGACGATCTCTGCTGCAGCCTCTGTGGAAACGGGGTCTGCGGAGTTGAGATCAACGTCCTCGTCGGGAGGAGTGATGCCCAGCTCTGATGAATCACCTGACTGGAAGGGTGTAACTACTACCTGACCGTTCTCGTTGACGATATTTGCAAAATCATCTGCTGTACCGCCGTTGGAGCTTTCGGCGTTTGTAGCGCTGTTGTTTGAATTTCCGCCTGCTGCTGTAGTACCTGCGGCAGTGGAGGTATTAGTGTCTGTGCCGCTCTTTTTTGAGTCACTTGAGCAGGAAACGACTGATGTAAGTGCCATACAGGCAACTGAAGCCAGTGCGATGGCTTTTTTTCTGAAATCGCTCATAGTTTTGCGTCCTTTCATATATAACCGTTTTTTGTTTAAATGCGAAGCAGTGCTCTTCGCTCAGCTTATATTTATTATACACAAGTGGAAAAGTTTTGTCAAGCCGAAGCGGGAAATGTAATCAATTCTTTTACAAAACTACACAGTTTCACCACCGAATTTCACTGTTCTGTCATCTTTAGCGGGCAGAACGAGGGACAATATCGGCATATTCATAAAAAAACAGCCCCGGGACACCTATATTAGTAAAAAACAGGTATTGCAAAGATGAGCGGGGCGTGTTATAATTATAAATAGTGTTTTGGATTATGTTTTCTGATCTTTCGATCAGGCAATGAGGAAAGGACATAAAAAATGAAGAAAAATACATTAGCGCTCTTCACTGCGGCGGCAATGCTGCTGACGTCGGTGTCCTGCGCGAAGAAGGGTGGTTCTTCGGCTGCGTCGGAAAAAGAAACAGAGACGGCGGCTGCGAGCATCACGACTGCAAAAACCGAGGAGGAAACTACAGAGATGGCGACCGAGCATATAAGCCCGGTTGAGACCGTTTCGGCGACTCTTGGCTCACAGCTGACCGCAGACAGAACTATTGGAAAGGCATCGGGAAGCAATACGACAAAATTCCCGCTTGCAGACCTTATCGAAGAGGGGGACAAGATAAGGTCATTCACCTTCACCATATACTCCGATGACGGGGGAAATATCGGAGATTTCAAGGGCGGATTCGGTATATCCGTTGCGGATGAATGCCCTGCAAAAACAAACGATTACTGGTACCAGTCACCGGATATGACTTTCCCGACCCAGGGAAGCTACGGGGAGATAACCTGGAACGTTCCCGAGGAGCTCACCGATTATATCGGAGCCAACGGAGAGGTGCTCTTCGGCTACTGGTGGGGAAACAGCGAAAAGATAAGGATAGAGAACGTTATCTGTACCTTTGACAGGACAAGGAACGTTCCCGTGGACGGCACTGCCGACGTCCAGGTAGGAAAGAGCGTGGGCTATGCCGATGAGGACAACACTATCCGCGTGCCCCTTGACTTCATTCCCGAGGGCAATATTCCCGAGACAGTGACCTTCAATATAAGCTCGGGAGGCGGCTTCGGAAAGTTCACAGGCGCTTTCGGGCTCAATTCGTCGGCGGGCTCCTATCAGTCCGTTGACACAGCGGTGTTTACCGACAGCCAGAGCCTTTCCCTGACCTGGTTCGTGCCCAACGCCGCAAAGGCATATTACGCACAGAACAATGAGCTCATGCTGGGCTACTGGTGGAGTGAGCAGCCCACGATCACACTTGACAGCGTAAGCGTCAGGTACAGCCAGCAGATAGGCTATATCCCACCTGCTACCACAGCGGCAGCAGCTCCCTCAGACACATCGACAACAACTACTTCAGCCGCAGCAGCCTCAGAGCTTGGCTTCCGCTCGGCACAGGAGATAGTTGATGCCATCAAGGTGGGCTGGAACCTGGGCAACAGCCTTGACAGCTATAACACCAGCAGATCCGGCATCGATACCGAGACAGGCTGGGGCAACCCCAAGACCAGCAGGGAGATAATCCAGGCAGTCAAGAAGGCGGGCTTCAATGCCGTAAGAGTACCTGTCACATGGGGCGAGCACATGGACGACACCACTATACAGAAGGAATGGCTTGACCGTGTACAGGAGGTAGTTGACTACGCATACAAGGAGGGGCTTTTCGTCGTCATTGATATGCACCACGATGACTACATCTGGTTCGATCCCAAGTCAAGCTCCTACACAGAGGACAGCGAACGTCTCAAGACCATATGGCAGCAGATAGCGGCTCGCTTTGCAAACTATGACGACCGCCTCATCTTCGAGGGCATGAACGAGCCCCGAACAGTCGGCTCCTCTATGGAGTGGATGGGCGGAACCGCCGACGAGCGCTCGGTAATAAACCGTTATGCCAAGGACTTCGTTGATACCGTCCGTGCAAGCGGCGGCAATAATGCGGCAAGAACACTTATCGTCACCACCTATGCGGCTTCCGCAGACACCATCGCCCTCAACGAGATGTCGGTTCCCAGGGGCGGAAATGTTATCCTTTCCGTTCACTACTATGCACCCTGGAAGTTCTCCGACGGCTCCGAGAAGACCTTCACCGAGAGCGGCAAGGGCGAGATAGATGCCAAGTTCGCGGAGCTCAAGCGCAAGTTCATAGACAAGAAGATACCCGTCATCATCGACGAGTTCGGCTGTGTGAACTCAGCCTCCGAGTCAGAGCGCACCGCCTACTATCAGTACTACATCAGCCACGCCAAGGAGCAGGGAATAAAGTGCTTCGTATGGGACAACGGCAAGATGAACGGCGATTCCAGCTTCGGACTTCTCAACAGAAGCAAGCTCACCTGGAACGACACACTGCTCAGGTCCATCATGGAGGGCGCAAAGTAACAGAACTTACCTGTTGACACGGAACACAGAACAGTATATATTATGATTGACTGCAAAGCAGTCGGAGGAGGAATACCATGAAGAAGACATTTTCAGCTGTCCTTGCGGCAGCAATGAGCATAACAGCACTCACATCAGCACCTTCGCTGTTTACAGCTGAAGCAGCAGACAGCAAGTCGGGGATAGTCATATTCGGCGACAGCATAGGCGCAGGCGGTCTCCGCAGCGGCAGTGTTGCCCACAACTTCGGCGAGATATGCGGCGATTACCTCGGCTGCAAGGTGTCCAACTACGCAGTTTCCGGCTATGACGCAGCCGACCTGGTTCAGTCCGTTGAGAACCTGACAGATACACAGAAGAAGGCAGTAGCCGATTCCGAGGTGGTAGTCATCTCTGTCGGCGGCAATGACATCATGCACGCCCTTTCCAGGTCACTTCTTGACTATGCAGCTAAAAAGGAATCACAGAAGTTCCTCAATGAGGGCTATACAAAGGCTGACATTCCCGAAAAGCCCTCTCTCACAGACCTGATGAATATGCTCAACATCAAGGAAGAGGGCGGCCTCATGGACTACATGAACAACGGCGGCTACAATGCAAAGCTTGAGGTCACAAACGAGATAGGCTCAGCCTTCTCATCTATCTATGATGACGGCGGCACATTCGATGAGCAGACCATTCCCAACCTTAAAAAGGCAGTTGCAGACATAAAGGCAATAAATCCCGACACAAGGATACTTGTCACCAATATCTACCAGCCCTTACAGCTCCAGCCCTCATATGTGGAGAAGACCTACGGCAAGCAGTCCAACTATGCTACCTTCATAAGCGTGCTGAGGGGACGCTGCGAGACTCTGATGAACGAGTATGACACAAAGCTCAATGCCATTGACGGCATCGAGGTAGTTGATGTTAAGTCACAGTTCACCTCACAGGAGAAGGAGGTCTCCACCAGCGCTCCCGGCAATGCAAGCTATTTCGTTGATATACAGACAGGCTCTCTCAAGACAGGCGACGTTCACCCCAACCAGAAGGGACATATCGCCTACGCAGCCGCTATCCTTGAAAAGATAGGCAGGCTTCATAACGACAGCGGTCTTCTCTCACAGACCTTCAACGGTCTCAGCGACAAGGACTCATACCCTGCAATAGCACTTGCTACCTACAAGAAGGTAGCAGGAGAGGGCACACCTGAAATTGCTCTCGGTGACGTTACAGGCGACGGCAAGATAAACGCCGTAGACGCTTCAAACGTGCTTGCAGAGTATGCAAGGACCTCCAGCGGCGACGGCAAGGGCGAGTTCAGCGACGCACAGCGCAAGGCAGCCGATATTGACAGCAACGGCAAGATAGACTCCCTGGACGCTTCCAGAATACTTGCTTATTACGCATATACATCGACCGCCAAGGAAACACCCAAGTCCATCACAGAGTTTATAAAGACATTATAAGAAAAGTCAGCGGGCAGTATCATCTGTCCGCTGAGTCATATAGGGAGAATTATCATGAAAAGGATATATTTTGTTGTCAATCTTGTGGCAGGAAAAGCAGTTATCAGCAAGAAGCTGGGCATAATAACAGATGAATTTGTGAAGCAAGGCTATGAGGTCACTGTCCACACCACCCAGAGCGGCGCTGACGCCGTGGAGCAGGCAGTCTACGCCTGCAATGAGGGCTATGACCTTCTTGTGGTCGCAGGCGGCGACGGTACACTCAGCCAGTGCTTACAGGGGGTCATGGGCTGTGAGAAGAAGATACCCATAGGCTATGTGCCTGCGGGCTCCACCAACGATTTTGCAAAAAGCCTTGGCATTCCCTCGGACCAGCTGAAGGCAGCGAAGGTCATCACTCACGGCAAGCCCGTACTCTGTGACGTAGGGGGCTTCAACGACAGCTATTTCTCCTATGTTGCGGCATTCGGTGCCTTCACCAACATCACCTACGAGACCTCGCAGAAGGTCAAGAACGTATTCGGCCATGCAGCCTACATCGCAGGGGGAGCTGCTCACCTTGGCAGCATAAAGGCAAAGCCCATGCGCATAGAGTATAAGGACAAGACCATAGAGGGCGACTTCGTATACGGCATGGTCACCAATACTGCTTCCGTAGCAGGAATGATAAACATGAAGAACTTCCTCCTTGACGACGGAATATTCGAGGTAACTCTCATAAGGAAGCCCAAGAACGCCGCAGAGCTTGGAAAGACAGCCCTTGCCCTGCTGAAGAATGACATGACCGACAAGAACATCGTTTTCTTCCGCACCAACGAGGTCACTATCACCAACCTCTCCGACAAGCCCTTCTCATGGACAAGGGACGGCGAGTACGGCGGCGAGGAGACCGTGAACCATATCTGCTGCCATAAGAGGGCAGTTCCCTTCATGGTCCGCGGCAAGAGCAGACTTCCCTTTGAAAAGGACTGAGCATGAAGAAAATATACGGAAACAGACAGCTTCTTGACGCTCTTGCAGGAATGGCACAGAGCGGCAGGACAGCCCACTCCGTCATGATATGCGGAGAAAAGGGCACAGGCAGGAAGCTCATGGCGAAATATTACACTCAGGCGCTGATGTGCGAATTTCCCCATGAGGGCGTACCCTGCGGCGAGTGCAACGCCTGTATGAACGTGGAAAAGGATATACACCCCGATGTGATATATCCCGAAAAGACGGGAAAGCTGGGGGGCTACAGCGTAAAGACCGCCCGCGAGATAATCGCCGACGCCTATGTGAAGCCAAACAACAGCAGCGGCTGCAAGGTGTACATCTTTGCGGACTGCCACAACGTTGACACGCGAACACAGAACACCCTGCTCAAGCTCATTGAGGAGCCCCCCGATTACGCCTATTTCATATTCACCTGCGCCTCAAAGTCGGAATTTCTCCCCACTATAATCTCACGCTGCGTGTGCTTCAGTACATCGCCCTGCACCGAGGAGGAGGCTGCACAGGCTCTGACGGATATGGGCTATGACAGCGAGGACATAAGAGCTGCTGTGGACTGCTTCCACGGCAACGTTGGTATGTGCAGCAGCTACATCACCGACGAGGAGCTGAGAAATCGGGTGGATTTGACAAAAGCCATCGCTGATAGTATAATAAGGAAGGACGAGTATGCTCTGGCTGCCGAACTCTTTTCCGCAGGAAGGGAAAGAGAGGAGGTCAGGGAGGTGCTTTCCATGCTGGACAGGCTTTTCCGCGACGCAGCCGTACTGTCAAGGGACAGGAATGCCGCAGTCATAGGCTGTTCGGGAGCTGCCGCAAAGGCGCTGTCACAGACCGTTACCCCGTCGCAGGCAGCAAGGCTCCACGAGCGCACTGAAAAGGCGTGGGCAGCAGTGGAGAGCAACGTCAGCATCCCCCTTGCGCTTACGGCGTACGGGGCTGAGATAATGGATATAGTCGCACAGACTTTCAGATAGGAGCTTTTATGAAGGAAATAGTCGGAGTACGCTTCAAGAGCGTAGGAAAAATATACTACTTCTCACCTGACAATATCAATGCACAGGTGGGAGACCGCGCCATAGTCGAGACAGTCCGCGGCGTGGAGTGCGGAGAGGTAGTCATCGCCAACCGCCAGATAGAGGACGAGATGATATCCTCGCCCCTCAAGCCAATAATCAGGCTTGCGGACGAGAACGATATGAAGACCCTGGAGAAGAACAAGCAGCGCGAGAAGGACGCATTCAGGATATGCGAGGAAAAGATAGCCTTCCGCAAGCTGGATATGAAGCTGGTGGACGTTGAGTGCACCTTTGACAACAACAAGCTGCTGTTCTACTTCACAGCCGAGAACCGCGTGGACTTCCGCGAGCTGGTAAAGGATCTGGCAGCGGTGTTCAGAACAAGGATAGAGCTAAGACAGATAGGTGTCCGCGACGAGGCAAAGATACTGGGCGGACTTGGCATCTGCGGCAGGGAATTCTGCTGTAAGGCATATATGGGCGACTTCCAGCCCGTTTCCATAAAAATGGCAAAGGAGCAGGGACTTTCTCTGAACCCCACAAAGATCTCGGGAACCTGCGGCAGGCTCATGTGCTGCCTGAAAAACGAGCAGAACGCCTATGAGGCACTGCTGAAGATAACGCCTAAGATGGGCGCTATCGTAGTTACTCCCGACGGTGACAAGGGCAGAGTGGAGGACGTGAACCTCATCACAGGAAAGCTCCGCGTAAAGACCGACAAGTCCGAGGTGCCCGTAACTCTTGACAGGAGCGAGGTAAAGCTGCTGAAGGACACCGAGATAAAGGTGAACCGCGAGGAGCTGAAGGCGCTGAAAAAGCTTGAGGACAAGTAATGGCAGGGCAGGCAAAGACCAATTACGGTCTGCTCCTTGACAGGAAGCTGTCAGAGCTTGAAAAGAGCGGCGAGAGACCGTCGCTGCTGCTTCACGCCTGCTGTGCGCCATGCAGCAGCCACACACTTACGGTGCTGGACAAATACTTCCGTATAACGCTGTATTTCTGCAATCCCAACATAGCCCCCGAGGAGGAGTTCAGCTTCCGTCTCAGCGAGCTGAAAAGGCTTGTGAAGGAGATGGGGCTGAACATAGAGGTGGTGGAGGAGCCATATGACCCTGCGCCGTTCTATGAGCTTGCAAAGGGACTTGAGGACCTTCCCGAGAGGGGAGAGCGCTGCAAGAAGTGCATAGCCTACCGGCTGAGAAAAGCAGGAGCAAAGGCGAAGGAGCTGGGCTGTGATATGTTCACCACCACCCTTACCATAAGTCCACACAAGGACTGTGCCTTCATCAACGAGTGCGGAGGGCAGGTGCAGGAGGAATGCGGAGTGCCCTATCTTTTCTCAGATTTCAAGAAGCACGAGGGCTACAAGCACTCCATAGAGCTGTCGCGGCAGTACGGCTTGTACCGTCAGAACTACTGCGGCTGCGTCTATAGCAAAAAGTAGGGAACGCCGTCCCGGCGTCCCGTGCAGAGGCGGATAATATCCGCCTTTTTATGGTGAATAAGATGTTTGATACTGCACTTATCCTATGGGCTGATGCGCATATCCGAAATGCTGAGAAAAACGGAAGCGAACCTGATTAATGTATATTTGGGGGTAAACAATGGGCAAAGAACTAAAGACCAACGCAATGCGTTTTCTGGATAAAAGCAAGATAGAATACACCGTGCAGACCTACGAGTGCGAGGAGTTCATCGACGGCATACACACCGCCGAAAAGCTGGGACAGCCCCTTGATGAGACCTTCAAGACACTGGTGGCACAGGGAAAGAGCGGAAGCTATTACTGCTTCCTGCTGCCCGTAGCTCTGGAGCTGGACCTGAAAAAGGCGGCAAAGAGCGTGGGGGAGAAGTCCGTGGAGCTGCTCCACGTCAAGGACATTACGAAGATAACGGGCTACGTCCGCGGCGGCTGCACCCCTATCGGCATGAAGAAGCAGTTCATGACGGTGATACACAGCACCGCAGAGGAGCTTCCCCTGTTCTACATCAGCGGCGGACGCATAGGCACACAGATACGCCTTTCGCCGCAGGAGCTGGTGAAGGCGATACGGGGGCAGATTCGAGGATATAATACTCTGAGTTACTGATAGCACGGAGGAAAGGAGGACAGTATATGAGCGGCGGACAGATAAGCAGCGACCTCTACGTCATAGGCAGAGCCGTGGTGGACAGAAGTCTCCACACCCAGAGCGGTGACGAGGCGTTCTTCACGTTTTTCGGCAACGACGTTACCTATTCCATCAGGCGAACTATCTGCGACGAGGACTACCCCAGGATACTTGACTGCGTGGAGAACGCGGCAGTGGGCGAGATAAAGAGCACCGTCATACGCATGAAGGGCGTCAGCGGCGTCTACCGCTGGATACTGGCTTCCGTGAAGCTCCGAATGGCAGAGGGGACAGAGCCCCTCTACAGCATGACCTTCAGCGATATTGAGTCTCTTGAAAGACTTGCATTCGGCAGGGAGCGGAAGCTCAGCGAGTACCGCCATGTGCTGAGCCTCATATCCGACCTTGCCTTTGAGTACAGCTTCGAGACCAAGCGCATCAGGATATATATGTTCGACTGCTTCCGCGAGATAGTCCTCGCCGACGAGGAGCTGGAGACCTGGCGGAAGAACGCTATTGACAGCGGCAGCGTAATGCCGCGGTATATCGAGATATTCAACTCCCTGTGCAGGGACATCAGCAGCGGAGTCTACCGCTTTGACTACGAGTTCGAGACCTCCGTACTGACAGGCGGCAAGACCAGGGAGATGTGCCTTTTCCGCGGTATAACGCGGTATGACTCTCCCGACAGCCGCAAGGTCAGCGGAATTATCTCCGTGGTCACCTCCCGAAGCAAGAGCAAGGACGTAAATCTTGCCCTTGAAGCCAACCGTGACGCTCTTTCGGGACTTCTCAACAAGACCGCAGTCACCTCAGTAGCTCAGAAGATACTGGGTGAAAGGCCATCATACAGGGTAAATCTTGTGGTGCTGGACATTGACAACTTCACGGAGATAAACAACGTCTACGGACATCTTTTCGGCGACGAGGTGGTATACACCGTCGCCCGCATAATCAAGACCGAGACAGGCAGCCGCGGTGTTGCAGGCAGGATAAGCGGCGGCAGCTTTCTCATAGTCCTTGAGGACACCCGTGACGAGGAGGACCTGCGAGGGATACTCCGCGCCATCAGGACAAATACTGAGTTCGCCTTTGCGGACCGCTTCCAGAATTTCCGCCTTACCTGCTCAATGGGCATATCCACCTATCCCGTGGACAGCCGCAGCTATGACGAGCTTTTCATGCAGGCGGACAAGGCGCTTCTCATAGCCCAGGAAAAGGGACAGAACCGCTATGTCATCTATGATGTGGAGAAGCACGGTCCCGTAGAGCGGGACGCAGGGGGCAAGATAGCCTTCCTCAGCGGAAAGGGCGAGTCCTCGGAGAAGCTCGGCTTTGTCAGCGGTCTCTGCGAGAGCCTTGTGCTTGGCAGAGTTCCCGATATGTCAGTGCTGCTGGAGCAGGTCAGGAGCAAGTTCGGACTTGACGATATATGCGTATTCTCGGGCAGCGATATGGGACTTACCCTGAGCTGCGGAAATGCTGCCTCCAAAAACGCCGCCTACCTCTTTGAAAATGGCTATACGGACAGGTTTTCGGGAGACGGCATATTCGTCATAGACAACGTCAACGAGCTTGAGGGGCGTGACGACAACGCCTTCGGGCAGCTCACCGCCCAGCATATCGGCGGCGCAGTCCAGTACCTCATGACCGAGGACAGTATGGTGAAGGGAGTCATTTCCTTCTGCTACATAGACCGCTTCAAGAAGTGGTCGGTGACGGACATAAACTACTTTGCCATTATCGGCAGGACCATTACAGCCCTGCTGAAGAAGCAGGCATACATCTGAATACAGGCGCCGATAGTGCAATATGTGCAAAATTGGCGCTTTTGTTTTGTTCATTCATACAAAGATTCAGAAAAAAGTGACGAAATGCCCCTCTGAAACGCACTTATATATAGAAAACGTTCAGTCAAGGAGGGGACACTATGGAACGGACACTGGCAGCATTTTCGGCGATAGTACTGCTCATCGGCTGCTTTTCGGGCTGCGGCAGGAGCGAGGAGCCGAGAGAGATAAAAATGCCCGATATAACATTCATGTACACCTACAGCTTTGAAGGCGCGTATCAGCTTACCTTCTGTGACAGTGCGGGCAACTACTACAGGGCGATGACAGACGAGGTCTGCACCATGGGAATTGACAGCCTCAGTGAGAAATTCGCCTCAGGAGCCCTTGACGATGACATCAGGCTTGTGAAGAACTGCGACAAGGCAGCCCTCGAAAAAGCGTATACCATGCTTGCGAAAGCTTCGGGAGCCGAGGACAGAGAGCTTGAATATCCCGAAGCGCTTCCTTCCGTGGAGGCTCCCGAGGAGCGCTGGTACGGGCTGTACTACGACAAAGACGGCAAGCTGGAAACTGTGGCTTTCCACGCAAATACCTGCATGACAGATGTCACCACAGGCAATGAAGACCTCAACGAAGTCTACGAATGGTTCTCCGATACGTTCTGAAAAACGACGAATTAGCACTCTCAATCTGAGAGTGCTAATTTTCATTGTCCTGTCACATACCTGTGATATTCCTTTCAAAAAACGGCAGTATCATATAGACAATGAAACGAAAGGAAGCGATACCGATGGAAAGTGCATATAATGAGGATAACTGCATAGAATAAACTCACGGATAAATATGAAAAACATATTGGAGGTATGACTTATGATGTATGGACTTACACCCTTCGGAAGAACAGGCTTCGGCCTCTGGGACGCATTCAATGACTTTGACAAGAACTTTTTCGGCGACAGTATGCCTGTAAACTCCTGCCGCACCGACATCCGCGATGACGGAGACAAGTACGTTATGGAGTCAGAGCTTCCGGGCTTCGAGAAAGAGGACATCAAGCTTGACATCAACGGCACACAGCTCACCATAGCTGCGGAGCACAGTACAAACAACGATGAGAAGGACGAAAAAGGCAACTATATCCGCCGCGAGCGCACCTTCGGCTCATACAAGAGGAGCTTCGACGTCTCCGATGTAGACACAGAAGCTATCAGCGTGGCATACAAGAACGGTATCCTCACACTTGAGCTCCCGAAGAAGAAGCCCGAGGAGCCCGTTTCCAAGAGACTTGAGATCAAATAACTTTCATATATACGCACCCTTCGATGACTTTTCCTTGCGGGAAAAGCCGGTTACCGAGCCTGAAATTATGGCTCGGTATTTTTTTGCCGCGATTCAGCCGGAGGGGGCTCCCCTCACCCGTCAGCGATGACGGGGCATTTTTTTGCCCTGAGGGCGTCTGATTATGCAGTATTTACATTCAAAGAGCCCTAATTCCGTCGGAATAGACAAATTGCAGGCAAGGTAAAAATTTAATCTTCACTTTTCCCTTAAAATATGTTATAATGCTATTATGAGTATCTATGTGATGATTCGGGAGGTGAGGTCATAATTTGAAAAGGCTCTATATCTCAGACCTTGACGGTACACTGCTGGATTCCTCGGGTATCGTCACCGCCGGGACCGCAGATACTCTCAACAGGCTGATCTCGGAGGGTATGTATTTTACCTTTGCCACAGCCCGTTCACCGTACTCCATAGTCCATATCACAGCGCCGCTGAAAATAAGCGTACCCTGTATACTTATGAACGGCGTAAGCATATACGACAGGGACAGGAGAGAATTCGTGAAGAATGAGTTCATTCCCGTGTCCGCGTCCCATGAAGCACTGAGGGCATTCGAGGAGAATGACGTCCGCTGCTTCATGTACAAGATATGCGGCGGAGTGCTGACCTGCTGCTATTCCGAGATCACCACGGCTGTCATGCGCAGCTTTGCGGAGGTCCGCAAAAACCGCTACAACAAGCCATTCGTGCAGTACGACAGGCTCATAGACCACGCCGACAGCCAGGTGGTGTACCTCACCACCACGGGAGACCATGACAGGCTTTATCCCGTGAAGCAGGCGGCAGATGGCATAGAGGGACTGGACTGCGCATTCTATAAGGACACCTACGAGGACAAGTGGTATCTGGAGCTTTTCTCCCATAAGGCGTCAAAAGCCAACGGAGTGAAGTATCTCCGAGATAGATACGGCTTTGACGAGGTAGTCGCCTTCGGGGACAACCTCAACGACCTGCCCATGTTTGCACAGGCGGATATAAAGGTCGCCGTGGGCAATGCAAGGGACGAGGTGAAGGCTGCCGCCGACCATATCATCGGCACCTGCGATGAGGACGGCGTGGCACAGTGGCTGAAAGCCGTGAACTTTAATCAATAACAATAAAAGCGGCGCAGCCGCAGCATCGGGATTCTCAAGGGAGGCTCTCCCTTGAGCAGAGGGGTGTGCGAGGGTAGACAGCGTCTCCCCTGAAAAGAAGTGTGACGAGCGAAGCTATGTCACACGGCTGGAACGTATTTCTTCCCTCGGCTTGCCCGACGGAAAAACATCAATATGCTAAATAACATGAAAGGAATATACATAAAATGAAGAAACTTATGCTTGGAAACGAAGCCTTTGCAAGAGGCTTATACGAGGCAGGATGTCGGGTAGTATCAAGCTATCCCGGAACACCCTCCACGGAGATCACCGAAGAGGTGGCAAAGTACGATGAGGTCTACGCAGAATGGGCGCCCAATGAGAAGGTAGCTATGGAGACTGCTCTGGGAGCTTCCATCGCAGGCGCAAGAAGCTTCTGCGGAATGAAGCACGTTGGTCTCAACGTTGCCGCAGACCCCCTCTACACAGCAGGCTACACAGGCGTCAACGCAGGTATGGTCATCGCAGTTGCCGACGACCAGGGTATGCACTCCTCACAGAACGAGCAGGACAGCCGTCACCACGCTATTGCTTCAAAGGTGCCTATGCTGGAGCCCTCAGACTCTACAGAATGTAAGGAGTTCGTCAAGCTGGCATTTGAGCTCTCAGAGAAGTTTGACGCACCCTTTATAGTAAGAATGTCCACAAGAGTTGCTCACTCACAGAGCATCGTTGAGATGGAGGACCGTCAGGAGCTTCCCCTCAAGGACTATGAAAAGACCCCCTCAAAGTTCGTAATGATGCCTGCTTACGCAAAGGGCAGACACGTTTTCGTTGAGGAGCGCACAAAGAAGCTCATCGAGTACGCAGAGACCTCACCCCTCAACAGAGTGGAGCTCTCCGACAAGGCTGAGTTCGGTGTTATCACCAACGGCGCCTGCTATCAGTACGTCAAGGAAGCTCTGGGTGAGAAGGCTTCCGTGCTGAAGCTGGGCATGGTAAATCCTCTCCCCGAGAAGCTCATTCAGGACTTCGCAAAGAAGTACGAGCAGATCTACGTCATCGAGGAGCTTGACGGCATAATCGAGGAGCACTGCCGCAACATCGGCGTAAACAACGTAAAGGGCAAGGAGATATTCGGCTATATCGGCGAGCTTCCCCAGTCCGTCATCGCAGAAAAGATACTGGGCGAGAAGAAGGACTTCGTTGCCCTTGAGGACAATATCCCTGTTCGTCCTCCCGTAATGTGTGCAGGATGTCCCCACAGAGGACTGTTCTACTGCCTCAAGAAGCTGGGCGTTACCGTATCGGGAGACATCGGCTGCTACACTCTCGGAGCTGCCGCACCTCTCAACGCTATCGATACAACTATCTGCATGGGCGCTTCCATTTCGGGTCTCCACGGCTTCAACAAGGCTCGCGGAGCTGAGTCCGAGCACAAGAGCGTTGCAGTTATCGGCGATTCCACCTTCATGCACAGCGGTATGACAGGTCTGGTAAATATCGCCTACAATAATTCAAATTCAACAGTTATCATACTTGACAACTCCATCACAGGTATGACAGGTCATCAGCAGAACCCCACCACGGGTAAGAACCTGAAGGGCGATCCTGCTGCTGCCGTAAATCTGGAGGAACTGTGCAAGGCTATCGGAATCAAGCGCGTAAGAGTCACAGACCCCTACAAGCTTGCGGAGACAGAGGCTGCTATCAAGGAGGAGCTTGCTGCGGACGAGGCATCGGTAATTATTTCCCGCCGTCCCTGCGCACTTCTCAAGTATGTAAAGCACAATCCGCCTCTCAAGGTGAATGCAGACAAGTGCGTAGGCTGCAAGATGTGTATGAAGCTGGGCTGTCCTGCAATATCCATGCGTGACGGCAAGGCAGTCATCGACCATACACAGTGCGTAGGCTGCGGCATATGCCAGGAGCAGTGCAAGCTGGGGGCTATTGAATAAGAAAAATCAAGGCGTTGAACTGCACTGACCATGCCGGGAGCGGAGGCACTCCGCCAGGAGCAGTGCAAATTAGGCGCTATTGAATAAAAAAATCAAGGCGTTGAACTGCAATGACCATGCCGGGAGCGGAGGCACTCCGCCAGGAGCAGTGTAAGTTAGGCGCTATTGAATAAATCAGTTATTAGTGATTAGTGATTAGTGCTTAGTAGGGGCGGAGTTCCGCCGCCCGTGACTTCACCTTACTAAATCGCAGGGAACGCCCTTTTTGGCGTTCCGGACCTGCTTGACATTCTGAAAAGGAAAAGATCATGTTACAGATGAATATATATGAGGAATTCGCCCACTGGCTGGACGACCTTCTCGAGAATAACGAAATGCCCGAGAGTACTCAGGCTTACTGCTTCAATTTATATGAGGAGTCCGACGAGGACCATATCTACGGCGTACAGCTGGTTGCCGCAGGGGAGTTCGACCCCGAGGACAAGGAAGGCGAGTGGGCTTGCGAGGAGGTCTGGAGCAGCGGCGAGAATATCTTCACGGTGGATACCTCAGACGAGGAGGACACAGGCTGGTCTCACGCTCAGGAGCTGTTTAAGGAAATGGCTGAGGAGTACCTCGCAAACGGAAAATATGCCGATGTTATCAAGGGGGCAAAGGGCGTCGCCATAGGCTTTGTGGACGGCGATCTTGAGATCATCGCGCAGTGATATAGGAGGATAACGGTATGGACGACCTTATGACGGGGATCAGCGGCATGAATGACCTGAGCGGCAATCACGGGGCTGCGCAGGGAGCTCAGAGCGTTTACGATCCCGCAGGAGCTGCTCCGGCAAGTGCGCCGAGGAGCACATCTGATGATATACTCAGCGCGCTGGATCAGATGAACAGCGCTTTCGGACAGCTTGGTGAAAATAAAGCCGTATCGCAGCAGTCCGCACAGTCAGCAGCACCGCAGTCCACAGGCTACGGAGCGCAGCAGAGCAGCTACGGACAGCAGTCCGCGCCACAGCAGCCTGCACCTCAGCCTGCAAAGGTCAACGATATGGGCTATTCCAGCGACGATTACAAATACGATCCGCGCCGTATGAACTACGGTCAGCGCGGCAATAGTTACGGAGCGCCGACCGCACCGCAGTCCCCTCAGCAGGGCTACGGAGCTCAGCAGAACAGCTATGGTCAGCAGCAGGGCGGCGGCTACAGACAGCCGTCTCCAGGCTATGGCGGACAGCAGAGCAGCTACGGTAATCAGCCGGCAGGCTACGGAAACGCACAGAGCGGCTATGGCAGCGATGCTTACAGATACAACCCCTATAATAACTACAACTCCACCGACTCTATGGTGATGAGGTCCGCAGGAAGCAGCGATTCAGACTTCACAGCTATGCTGAAGGGTATCCTCGGAGCGGTCATCGGTGCTATCCCGGGTATGCTGCTGATGATAATGGTGGCAAGATTCGGCTTCATTGCGGCTCTCTGCGGAGCGGTTATGGCGATATGTATCTTCTTCGGCTACAAGCTCATGACCGGAAGCAGCTGGCTCAGTGCCAAGGTAGGTCTCATAATCTGCGGAATAGTTATGGCCATAGCGGTATACTTCTCCGTAAAGATCTCATGGACCTTCGCCCTTGTGGACGCCATTGAGGAAGCCAAGGAGCTCACCAAGGCATTCGATTCATACGGTTTATCCGATACCTACTACAAGAGCATTCTCGGCGGAGATTCAACACCCACCTTCGGCAACTGCTGGGACAACTTCGGCGATATACTTTCAGCCGTCGGCGCAAAGGGAAGATTTGTGGCTTCACTGGCTGAAAACTACCTTTTCGCAGCAATTGGCGCTGTCGGAACATTCATAAAGTTCGGCAGAGAAAACTGACAATAAACTTTTAAGGAGTAATATAAAATGGAAACTAAATCGATCATGATAGTCGGCGTAGGCGGACAGGGTTCGCTTCTCGCTTCAAGACTTCTGGGAAATGTGCTTCTTGCACAGGGCTATGACGTAAAGGTAAGCGAGGTACACGGAATGTCGCAGAGAGGCGGCTCCGTTGTAACATATGTAAAGTACGGTGAGAAGGTATACTCTCCCGTTATCGAGAAGGGCGAGGCAGATGCTGTCATCTCCTTCGAGCTCCTTGAGGCTGCAAGATGCCTTCCTTATCTCAAGAAGGGCGGCAAGCTCATCACCTCAACACAGCAGATAGACCCCATGCCCGTTATCACAGGTGCAGCACAGTACCCCGAGAACCTTGTTGAGAAGCTTCAGGCAGCAGGCGTTGAGCTGGTAGCAGTTGACGCTCTCTCACTGGCAGAGCAGGCAGGTACCGCAAAGGCTTCAAACGTTGTCCTCATGGGCGTACTTGCTTCCCGTATGGACTATCCCGACGAGCTGTGGCAGAAGGCACTTGAGCAGTGCGTACCGCCCAAGTTCCTTGAGCTGAACAAGAAGGCATTCGAGCTGGGCAGGAACGCATAGTAGGGAACGCCGTTCTCGGCGTTCCGAAAAACTTGAACATAATAAACTTCACATAAAAAATCCAAATCAAAGGAGTATGAAGTCCAATGGAAAAATATTGGAACAAGGAGATCGAATGTGCGTCCCGCGAGGATATGAAAAAGCTCCAGGACGAGCGTCTCGTTGCACAGGTAAAGCACGTTTATGAAAACGTTAAGTACTACCGCGATCTCATGGACGAAAAGGGCGTTAAGCCCGAGGACATCAAGGGAACGGAGGACCTTCACAAGCTTCCCTTCCTCAGTAAGGCAGATCTCAGAGAGGCATACCCTTACGGACTTCTTGCCAAGCCCCTTGGCGAGTGCGTAAGGATACATTCCACCAGCGGCACAACAGGCAAGAGAGTAGTTGCATTCTACACACAGAAAGATGTTGATATGTGGGAGGACTGCTGTGCAAGAGCTATCACTGCCGCAGGCGGCGACGAAAATGACGTATGTCAGGTGGCTTACGGCTACGGACTGTTCACAGGCGGAGCAGGTCTTCACGGCGGCTCACACAAGGTAGGCTGTCTGACCCTCCCCATGAGCTCGGGAAATACCGAGAGACAGATACAGTTCATGCGCGATCTGGGTGCAACTATCCTTTGCTGTACTCCTTCCTATGCGGCGTACATCGGCGAGACGCTTCAGGAAATGGGACTTACTCCCGACGATATAAAGCTGAAGGCAGGTATCTTCGGCGCAGAGCCCTGGACCGAGGAAATGCGCCGTACCATCGAGAAGTCGCTGGGTATCAAGGCTTACGACATCTACGGACTTACAGAGTCCAGCGGCCCCGGCGTTGCATTTGAGTGCTCAGAGCAGAGCGGTATGCACATCAACGAGGATAACTTCATTCCCGAGATCATTGATCCCGAGACAGGAGAGGTGCTCCCCGAGGGACAGGTGGGCGAGCTGGTATTCACAAGCATAACAAAGGAAGCCTTCCCACTTCTCCGCTACCGCACAAGAGACCTCTGCGTCCTCAGCAGAAAGAAGTGCTCATGCGGAAGAACTCTCATCAAGATGGCTAAGCCCATGGGCAGAAGCGACGATATGATGATAATCCGCGGCGTAAATGTATTCCCCTCACAGATCGAGACAGTTCTCATCGAGCAGGGCTATTCACCCAACTACCTCATTGAGGTGGACCGCGTAAACAATACCGATACTCTCGACATCAGCGTAGAGATGAACCCCGACCAGTTCTCGGACAAGGTCAAGGATATGCAGAAGCAGGAGCGCGATCTTGCCGTTGCTATCAAGACCATGCTGGGCATCAATCCCAAGGTACATCTGGTATCTCCCAAGTCCATCACAAGAAGCGAGGGCAAGGCGGTAAGAGTCATCGACAAGAGAAAGCTCCACGACTGATACCGGGGGATAGGGTATCAATTACCATTCAGGAGGTACATTTATGAAGATAAAGTTATTTTCCACAAATTATATGCCCGAGCAGGAGAAGTACCAGAGATTTGCGGCTTTTGAGAATGAGCTCAATCAGTTCATAGCAGGTGTGGATGTCATCGACATCAAGTTCAGCACCTCATCGGGACTCTGTCACGACGCACAGACCCATGTAAACGAGTATGTGGACGAGCTCTCTGTTCTCGTTATGTATGAGGACAAGCTCAAGACCTCAGACAAGAAGAAGGCGTAAGGCTTCTCCCGCGGACACAGCGAAAAGGAGGAAGAAAGTATGTCAAATGTAAAACAGATCTCAGTTTTTGTGGATAACAGACCAAATCAGGCGGCAGGCGTTATGCGTATAATCAAGGAGAGCGGCGTCAACCTGAGAGCCCTCAGCCTTGCGGATACCGCTGATTTCGGCATAATCAGACTCATCGCCAACGATACCGAAAAGGCGGTGGAGATACTCAAGGAGGCTTCCTTTGCAGTAAACGTGACAGAGGTGCTTGCTATTTCCATTCCCGATACTCCCGGTCAGCTCAGCCGCGTTCTGGACGTACTGGGTCAGGATAATGTCAACGTTGAGTATATGTACTCATTCCTCGGAACTTCCGACAGAGCGGTGTCATTTGTTGTCCGTGTGGACGACAATGCACAGGCTTCGGAAGCCCTCAACAGGGGCGGTATTATTCAGCTTACCGAAAATGATATAGCCGAAATGTGAGTATTGCACAAAACAGAGGCTGCTTTTTAAATTTATTATGAAAACTCTTGACACAATTCCGATTGGTGTTGTATAATAGAAGTGCAATATTTAACGAGAAAATATTCGACAGGAGTGATGGAAAATGGGTATTCTCGATAAATTTAATGACGCAAGCAGAGGTGTATCCGAAAAAGCAAAAAGCATCTCTGAGGCAAATAACCTCAAAAGGAAGATCCTTTATGAGGAAGAAAGGATAGTAGAGATCTTTACCGACATCGGAAAGAGATACTACAAGAATCCCGGCGAGGACCCGGCAGCTCTTAAGGTACTTTGCGACGATATTGACACAAGACGCAGAAGGATCAAGAAGATGAGATTTGAGCTCAACGGCATAAGAGGCTATAAGATCTGCCCCAAGTGCGATGCTGAGGTCAATGAGCGCTTCCAGTTCTGCGGACGCTGCGGTGCAAGGCTCCCCGACATCGAGGACGAGGACTTCATGTCCCTTGAACCCAATGATTATTATACAGAAAGCAGTAATAATTTCTTTAATGCGGATCCCAACAAGAACTATTGATCACAAAGGCTGTTCTGAGGCTATCGGAACAGCCTTTTTGTACACATTCCCTGCGAAGCGGCTGTTCATTGCAAGGCAGAGCCCGCGGGCAGGTATGCACAGTATGAACCAGAAGCAGGAGAAGGGGATACAGACCTGTCCAAGGAAATTCAGGGGCATGTCCGAGTAATCCCACACGTTCCAGTGCATAATGATATTGTCGAAAAAGCCCACAGTGAACTCTATGGCGGTTATGAGGAGCGAGCCCGCAAGACAGCTCCTGATAAGCGTCATGGCAGGGCGGCTGTTGACGGCGCAGAGCAGTGTGAGCACGGCTCCGCCTGTTAGACACATGGTCCAGTGTGTGTAGCCGCGGAGCAGTATCTCTATGAGACTGTAGCTGAAATAGCCCATGAGAAACGAGAAGAAAAGCTGCGAAAGCTTCATGATAACACCTCCTGTGTGTATTATCGGCGCTTTTGCGGAGATTATACAGTTACGAAACGGAGTTGAAGCATATGCGAAAAAGTTGCATACTTATGCATATATCCAGCCTGCCGTCGGAGTACGGCATTGGCAAAATGGGAAGAGCCGCATTTGAGTTCGTGGACTTCCTCAAAGCCGCAGAGGTGAAATGCTGGCAGATACTGCCCCTTTCGCCCACAAGCTACGGCGATTCGCCCTATCAGTCCTTCTCCGTGAAGGCAGGCAACCCCTACTTCATCGACTTTGAGGTGCTGGAGGGAGACGGTCTCCTTGAGCACCACGAGTTCGCCTCCTATGACTGGGAGAGCGAGAGGGACAAGGTGGATTACAGCCTTCAGTACGACCACTGCTTTGATGTGCTGAGAATGGCTTATGACCGCTTCAAGCCAGCTAAGTTCCCCGAATACAGGAAGTTCTGCGAGGAGAACAAGAAATGGCTGGAGGACTACGCCCTGTTCATGGCGCTGAAATTCCGCTATGACGGCAAGCCCTGGTATGAGTGGGACGAGGATATAGCAATGCACCGTCCCAAGGCTGTGGCAGCTGCGAAAAAAGAGCTGAAAAAGGACATCGGCTTCAATAAGTTCATACAGTTCGAGTTCAGCAGACAGTGGAGGGAACTGAAAAAATACGCCAACGACAACGGTATCGAGATAATAGGCGATATACCCATTTACTGCGCTCTGGACAGCGTTGAGGCGTGGGCGACACCGAAGCTTTTCCAGTTTGACAGAAAGCGCCGTCCTACCGCTGTGGCAGGCTGTCCGCCCGACGGCTTTTCACCTCTGGGTCAGCTCTGGGGCAATCCCCTCTACAACTGGGACTACCACAAAAAGACAGGCTATGAGTGGTGGATAGACCGTATCGGCGCGGCTGCGAAGCTCTACGATATCGTCCGCATAGACCACTTCCGCGGCTTTGAGAGCTATTATGCCATTCCCTACGGCAACGAGGACGCTACCGTGGGCGAGTGGAAGAAGGGTCCCGACTATGAGCTTTTCAAGCTGGCTGAGGAGAAGCTGGGCAGGCTCAATATCATTGCCGAGGACCTGGGCTTCATCACTCCCGAGGTAAGGGCAATGCTGGACAAGTGCGGCTATCCGGGCATGAAGGTGTTACAGTTCGCATTCTCAGACGCAGAGAACGAGTATCTGCCCCATAATTACAGCAGCACCAATTATTTCGCATATACGGGTACTCACGACAACGAGACCCTCATCGGCTGGGTGGACACTCTGGACAAGAAGTCGCTGAAGTTCGCCATGAAGTACCTGAACGTCAAGAAGAAAAAGGAAATTCCCGGAGCAGTTATCCGTGCAGCCTGGGGAAGCGTGGCTCAGGTGGCTGCGGCTCAGATACAGGACTTCCTTGACAGTCCCAAAGAGGGCAGGATGAATACTCCCTCGACTCTGGGCGGCAACTGGCAGTTCCGCACGAAGAAGGAGGACTTCACCCCAGAGCTGGCTAAGAAGATAAGACGCCTTAACAGGCTTTACAACCGCTGAGTATTATTTCGGACAGGTGTTCGGCACCGTTCTGAAAAGGAGATATTGAAAATGGATAGAAATGCTTTTACTGAGAAATTTACGAGGAAGCTTCCCAAGGATATAAAGACCACAACGCCGCAGCAGCTTCACGACGCACTGGGTAAGACCGTTATGGAGATGTTTGCTGACCGCTGGGATAACGCCCGTCAGGAACACCTTGCAAAGCGCCGCGCTGCCTATCTGTCTATGGAGTTCCTGGTGGGAAGGGCAGTCTACAATAACCTGCTGGTGCTGGGTATCTATGACGAGGTGGACGAGATATTCAGGGAGCTGGGTATCGACCTTGCAAGTCTTGAGGAGATAGAGGACGCCGCTCTCGGAAACGGCGGTCTGGGACGTCTTGCTGCCTGCTTCCTTGACAGCGCCGCAACTCTGGCTCTGCCCCTTGACGGCTATGGTATACGCTACAAGTACGGTCTGTTCAAGCAGTCCATCGAGGACGGCTTCCAGAAGGAGGACATCGACGACTGGACACGCTACGGTGACCCATGGTCGGTGCGCTGCGACGAGGACACTGTCCTTATCGAGTACAGCGGTCAGACCGTGAAGGCTGTGCCCTATGATATGCCCATTTTCGGATTCCGCACCGAGAATGTGGGAACTCTCAGGCTGTGGCAGGCTGAGCCCGTGAAGGAGTTCGACTTTGACCTGTTCAACAAGCAGGATTACCTTGAGGCGTCAAGGGAGAAGATCTATGCCGAGGACATCTCCCGCGTGCTCTATCCCAATGACGATACCGACGAGGGAAAGAAGCTCCGTCTGAAGCAGCAGTATTTCTTCAGCTGTGCGTCTCTCACGGACATTATCAGGAAGCACAAGGCTCGCTTCGGTACTCTGGAAAACCTGGCGGACTATATATCCGTTCAGCTCAATGATACCCACCCTGTTATTTCTATCCCCGAGCTCATAAGACAGCTGGTGGACAACGAGGGATTTACCTTTGAAACAGCCCTTGAAATGGCGAAAAAGATATTCAACTATACCAATCATACCGTTATGCAGGAAGCCCTTGAAAAGTGGCGCACCGATCTGGTGGAGGAGCTTCTCCCCAGGATATACAGCATAATCATTCAGATAAATGAAGCCCTTATCGCAGATATGTACGCAACAGGCGTACAGAAGGACAAGATTGGCCGCATAAAGATTATCAAGGGAGACCTTATCCACATGGCGGATATGGCGTGCTATGCCTCAAGCCACATCAACGGCGTTGCGGAGATCCACACTCAGATACTCAAGGACTCCGTGCTGACAGACTGGTTCAGCCTTGCGCCCGAGAAGTTCCGCAACGAGACCAACGGTATCACTCAGCGCCGCTGGATAGCCCTCTGCAACAGGGAGCTCTCCGCTCTTATCACTGAGCTTCTTGGTGACGATAACTGGATAAACGACCTTGACAGGCTCCGTGAGCTGGCTAAGTTTGCCGACGATGAAAATGTGCTCCGCCGCTTCATCGGCATAAAGCAGGGCAAGAAGCAGCAGCTTGCAGACTTTATAAAGGCTCATGACGGCATAGACACCGATGCAAATTCTGTTTTCGACATTCAGATAAAGCGCCTTCACGAGTACAAGAGACAGCTCCTCAACGCCTTCTCTATCCTGTGGATATACTACGGCATAAAGGACGGCAGTATTCAGGACTTTACTCCCACCACCTTCATCTTCGGAGCCAAGTCCGCTCCGGGATACCGCCGCGCAAAGGCGATAATCAAGTTCATCAACGAGGTGGGCAGGATAGTCTCCTCAGACCCCGATACCCGTGATCTCATAAAGGTGGTATTCGTCCAGAATTACAACGTGTCCTACGCCGAAAAGCTGGTGGCAGCGGCTGACGTCTCCGAGCAGATCTCCACAGCAGGTACGGAAGCCAGCGGCACTGGCAATATGAAGCTCATGCTAAACGGCGCTGTTACCCTCGGCACCTTTGACGGCGCCAATATCGAGATAGTTCAGGAGGCAGGGGAGGAGAACAACTACATCTTCGGTGCCCGTGTTGAGGACCTGGAGAAGATAGTTCCCGAGTACGACAGCAGAAGCATTTTCGCCAATGACCCCATGGTGAAAAAGGTGGTGTCATCCCTTATCGACGGCACCGTTTCCGACGGGGGAAGCGGCGATTTCCGCGAGCTCTACACCGCTCTCCTTGACGGTGCAAGCTGGCACGCTCCCGACCATTATTACCTCCTGGGCGATATGAGGGACTACGTTGAGACCAAGCTCCGCTGCATAAAGGACTACAGCGCTGACAGACTCGCCTTCGCCCGCAAGCAGTGGCTGAATATGTGCAATTCGGGCAAATTCAGCTCCGACCGCACTATTGCGGACTACGCTGCAAATATCTGGGGAATAAAGCAGTAATGAGTTGAAAGTTAAGAGTTTAGAGTTGAAAGTTTTGGTGTCGCCTGACGGCGAGGTACAGAAAAAAGCTGCTCTCATAAGTAGTGCGGAATGGCACTCAAAACAACGGAAAACAGTTGTATAACAGAAAAGTTTTTCGGAAGTTCTGCGTTTTGCACAAAGAAATGCGCCTGTATTTGTGAGCTTTCACGGTACAGGCGCTTTTTTAGTGACAGATGTCACTGCGGAAGTGACGGGTGACATCTTCAAAATCCCCCTTTTCTGTGGTATCATGAGTACAACAGAGGAGGTGCAGGCGGCACCTCGGAAAGGGGAGCGATGTTATGAAAAAGGCTGAAAAGATAGTTCTTTACACTGGGGCAGGCGGTATCGCCGTTTATATCGTAAGATGTATTGCAGACGCTGTCATGGACCGCTTCCGTGCTCCGCTGCCCGACTACTTCGGACTTGCCTATATGTCACCATGGGGAGCGCTGGTCGTGATATGCGTTCTCGCACAGATCGGAGTGCTCATATCGGTTCTCCTCCGCAGGCGCAGAAACAGCGGCAAAAAGGAAATATCAAGGGGCTACACAGTGTCCTTCATCTGCTCGTTTATCCCATTTCTACTGCTGCTGGCTTACTCGACTTACTGCATGAAGGCAGGATTTCACTTCCTGTGGTCGGTAAGCTACGGGTGGGAAGCCTTTGAGGGCGCGTTTATGGTTATGGGGCTTGTGTTCATTATTATCCCCGTGTTCCCGTTCTGCGTTTTCTGGCAGGTGTTCTACATCGTCAGAAGGATCAAAGCAAGGAAACGCCTGAAGGCTGAAAGGAGCTGAGCTTATGAAAAGATATGAAAAGATACTTATAGGTGTATTCAGCGGCTGTACTGTTTTATCAATTTCATTTTTATTAATTTCATTTCTGATGCTCGGGAAAGGTATCGGATACCTTGATAATCTTGAGGAGGTTCTGCCATATTACCTTATGTTCGGCGGAGTTTTCGGTGTTATCGGCGTGCTGGTGCCGTGGAGGCTCAGGAAGCGTAGAGAGGCGGGGAAGGCTCCCATATCAAAGCTGTATAAGGTGAGCTTCTGGCTGAGCTTTCTGCCCTTAGCGGTGCTGCTCACAGTAGGAATCGCAGGCGCAGTCGGCGGCGGCTTCGACTGGAGCGTGCTCTGGGGAACTATAGTTTTATACGGTATACTTCTGGGCTGTATACTTATCCCGATTTTTCCGTTTATGCTGTTCTGGCAGGTGCTTTATGGCATCATGACAGTGAAGTACAAAAAGGCGAATGACACGTAAAGGAGTTGATAATATGAAAAAATATGAAAAGGCATTGCTTGCCATATTCGGATTCTGCGCTGTTTTATCCATATCTGCGGTGCTGTATATCTGGTACGGGCTTGAGAAGGGACCGTGCTATATTGACGATGTCATAACAGTGGTGCCGTACTGGTGTACCTTTGTGTCGCTGGCAGGTCTGTCCGCAGTGCTGGTCTCATGGAGGCTCAGGCAACGTGCGGAGGCAGGGAAGAAGCCTGTATCAGGGCTCTATCTGCTGAGCTTTATACTGTCATTCCTGCCGTTTGTACTGCTGATAACAGAGTCTTTAAACAGTATGTCAGATGGTTTCAGCTTTATGGGCGATACCTGGTACGGAGCAGAGGCTTTCTGGGACACCTTTTCCTGGAACGGCATTCTTGTTTTCAGCTGCCTTGTGCCTGTTTTCCCTGCAATGATTTTCTGGCAGATACTATATATAATAAAACGGATAAAATACAGAAGGAAAAGGAATTCTGAGAAAATAAAAAAACAGTCAAAGTGAGAATAATATCTCATTATGGCTGTCGGTGTGTATATAGATATGTACCTGTTTACTGTATTAAAAAGGGCGATAAATACTTTATCGCCCTTTTTTTATCGTATGTGCAATTATATTATGCCTGGATCTGTGTAAGTGTGTACCATCCGTTGAGGTAGCCATCGAGGAACTGTAAATCTGTCTGATCGTGATCGCCGTCACCGTCGATATCTGAAGCGTAGATCTCAGTACCTGTTGTAGGTGCAAACTGGCCCTTGATTATTCTATTGAGCAGTGTGCGGTCAGTGGAGTTTACTACGCCGTTACCGTTGATATCGCCAACAAGGTAAGTATTGGCTGAGAAGCTGTATGATACATTGGGAATTACATGGTCGTAAGCATCATATGCTGTGATATCACATCTGCCGATAAGATCGTTATATGTAAGACCGGATGATGTCTGGACCTCTGTAACAGTCTTGAACATTATACCTACACCTGAAGTGATGTTATTGGTCTTCCAGCGCTTGTAGTGGAGAGCGCCGTACTGTGATCCGCTTCCTGTCTCAAAGTCCATCCAGCCGTTGAGGCAGCCTGTTGTTCTTGCACTGCCCTGAAGATACAGAGGCTTATTTGTGAAGAATTCAACATCGACTCTTCTGGTCTGCTGAGCACCGCCGCTATAGTACCAGTATGTTCTGTAAGTTTTTGTAACTGTTGTTGCAGCGCTTGCTGTAAGGCTGTTAGCCATGGGAAGTGCGCCGAGCAGAGCTGCTGAAAGGGTTGCTGCGATCTTGGTAAAGGTCTTTTTCATTGTAGTTCATATCCTTTGTAAAGAAAATTTCAGAGATTGCGCAAACTCTACGTTGATTATAACATAATTATTACTATTTGTCAATAGTTTGTGGTGATATTCTGCGCTTTTTTGACTTCTTCTGCTGAAAACACAGACGTTCTTATGCTTTTGCACAGTCAGATACGGAAAATATAATATGTTAAAAAATAAAAATATGTAAAGCAAGCTTGACAAAAAATGTAAAGCGTGCTATACTATAGTCACAGAAGAAGTAAAGCTAACTTTACATCAAAAAGGGAGGCGAGCAGTTGAAGAATAAGATTCAGGAGCTGAGAAAGGCGCGGAAGGTCACTCAGCAGGAGCTTGCTGACGCTCTCAGCGTCACGCGGCAGACCATAATATCACTGGAAAACGGTAAATACAACGCCTCACTCACACTGGCTCACAAGGCGGCTCAGTTCTTCGGAGTCACCATAGAGGAGCTGTTTATTTTCGAGGGTGAGGAGAACTTATAAGGAGGAACATTATGGAGAATTTCAGACTTACAATAAAGAAGAGGATATATTTTTTCATTCTGCTTTCAGTTATCATGGTCGCAGGAATTATCATGCTTGCGGCTTTCGGCAGAGCAAATGACGGATTTAACGCAACAAGCGGCATACTGGGTGCAGTGCTGGCGATCGCCTTAGGCAATGTCATAACGGCGAAAATTGCGCTGGGCAATGAAGCAAAGCTGAAAGAGATGTATATAAAGTATACCGACGAGAGAAGTGCTCAGATAACCAAAGAGGCTTCCACAACTACCTTCCGTGTTATACTTCTCGGTTTATCCGCTGCCACTATCATCGCTAACTTTCTGAGCGAGACCGTCAGCTGTACGCTTTCGGTATGTCTGGCGTTCATCTTTATGGTGTATATCGCGGTAAGCAGTTATTATAACAGAAAAATGTGAGCAAGAGGAGAGTTATCATGGAAGAATTCAGAAAAAAACTCAGGATGAAGATAGTATTATGCCGGATACTGGCGGTTTCACTGCTGATAGCGCTGATAGTTCTTCAGGTGCTGGTGCACAGGGGCGTTCTCAGAGGCGAGACCAATATGGGCTTTTTTGTGGGCGGTATCACCGTTCTGATAATGAATATTATGCGTATGAAAAAAGCCGTGAAGGACGATGCTGCGCTGAAGCAATGGTATGTGCGCAATACCGACGAAAGGACCATAGCTGTACAGCAGAAGGCGGGAAACTTCACCTCGCTGTTCACCATCTTTCTGCTTAGTATAGCCGCTGTTGCCGCTTCATACATCAATGAGACAGTCTACTGGACTCTCGGTGCTGCTATGGGCGTGTACCTTCTGGTCTATCTTGGCTCCCTTGTATATTATAATAAGAAGATGTAAAACCAAAACTCCCCGATACTTGTCCGTATCGGGGAGTTTTATTATATTCGTATGTGCATATTACACGTTAAACTGCCGTAAGCGACAGTCAACGTGGACGAGTGCATCGTAACGCTTCTTACTTTTCAGCAAGCTTTGTGAGGTACTCGTAACGATTAGCTGCTGTCTTCTCAGCCTTCGCGAAGAGCTCCTTAGCACGATCGGGGAACGAACGTGTGAGTGCGCTGTAACGAGCCTCGTTCATGATGAAGTCCTGATAAGACTCTGTGGGAGCCTTGGAGTCGAGCTGGAAGGGATTCTTGCCCTCAGCAGCAAGACGAGGATCATAACGGAAGTTGTTCCAGTAGCCGCACTTAACAGCCTTCTCCATCTCAGCCTGACAGTTAGTCATACCGCCCTTGATTGAGTGCATCTCACAAGGAGCATAGCCGATGATGAGTGAGGGACCCGGATAAGCCTCAGCTTCCTTGATTGCCTTGAGTGTCTGGTTCATGTCAGCACCCATAGCGATCTGTGCAACATAGATGTAGCCGTAGCTCATAGCGATGTCAGCAAGGCGCTTCTTAGCGATTGCCTTACCTGCTGCTGCGAACTGAGCAACCTGACCAATGTTGGAGGACTTGGAAGCCTGTCCGCCTGTGTTGGAGTAAACCTCGGTATCGAATACCATGATGTTTACATCTTCGCCTGTTGCGAGAACGTGGTCGAGACCGCCGAATCCGATATCATAAGCCCAGCCGTCGCCGCCGAAGATCCATACGGACTTCTTGGAGAGGTAGTTCTTGTTCTCAAGGATATCTGCCTTCTTATCGCACTTGCAGTCGCACTTCTCAAGTGCAGCAACGAGTGCAGCAGTTGCAGCAGTATTCTTAGCACCGTCATTAACTGTTGCGAGGTATTCGTCAGCAGCTGCCTTGAGCTCTGCGGAAGCCTTGTCGTTTGCAGCAACTTCCTTTACTTCCTCAATGAGTCTCTCACGGATAGCCTTCTGACCGAGATACATACCGAGACCGTGCTCAGCGTTGTCCTCGAACAGTGAGTTAGCCCATGCAGGACCATGGCCGTTTGCATCAACAGTGTAAGGTGAAGTAGCAGCAGGACCGCCCCAGATAGAAGAACATCCTGTTGCGTTGGAGATGTACATTCTTGAACCGAAGAGCTGTGTGATGAGTCTTGCATATGAAGTCTCAGCACAGCCTGCACATGAACCGGAGAATTCAAGGAGAGGCTTCTTGTACTGGCTGGAGATAACATTAGCGTCAGTTGCTACATCTGCCTTCTCTGTTACCTTAGCAACACAGTAATCGAATACTGCCTGCTGAGGCTCCTGTGACTCTCTGGGGACCATCTTGAGTGACTTTGTGGGGCAGACACCGATACATACGCCGCAGCCCATGCAGTCCATAGCGGAAACAGCGAGAGTGTACTTGTAATCGCTCTTTGCGATAGGCTTGGGAGCGAGCTTGATGTTCTCGGGAGCAGCAGCAGCTTCAGCCTCTGTCAGAGCGAAGGGACGGATTGTTGCGTGAGGGCATACGAATGAACACTTGTTACACTTTGCACAAGTATCCTGATTCCACTCGGGAACCATAACTGCAACTCCGCGCTTTTCGTAAGCGGAAGCACCCTGCTCGAATGTACCGTCAACGTGATCTGAGAATGCAGATACAGGGAGAGTATCACCGAGCATCTTGCCAACAGGGTTCATGATGCCTTCAACCATCTTGACGAGCTTCTCTGAGCCCTCGAGCTTTGCAGGTGCGGAATTATCAACAGCATTTGCCCACTCAGCGGGAACGTCTACCTTGACATAAGCGTTTGCGCCTGCGTCGATAGCCTTCTCGTTCATCTGAACGATCTCGATACCCTTCTTCATGAACTTCTGAGCCTTTTCCTTCATGTAGCTGATAGCCTCAGCCTCGGGAAGAACCTTTGAAAGTGAGAAGAATGCAGACTGGAGAATTGTGTTTGTACGCTTGCCAAGACCGATCTCCTGTGCAAGGTCTATTGCGTTAACCAGATAGAGCTGGATGTTGTTCTTTGCGATATACTGCTTTGTATCAGCTGTGAGGTGCTGATCGAGCTCCTCGGGCTTCCACTGGCAGTTGATAAGGAATACACCGCCGGGCTTTACATCGTTTACCATCTTGTAGCCCTTGAGAATGTATGAAGGATTGTGACAAGCAACGAAGTCAGCCTTGTTTATGTAGTAAGGGCTCTTGATGGGCTTATCACCAAAACGCAGATGTGAGATAGTGATACCGCCGGTCTTCTTTGAGTCATACTGGAAGTAAGCCTGAACGTACTTGTCAGTGTGGTCGCCGATGATCTTGATAGAGTCCTTGTTAGCACCAACTGTACCGTCGCCGCCGAGACCCCAGAACTTGCACTCGATAGTGCCTTCTGCTGCTGTGTTGGGAGCGTCTTCCTCAGCAAGTGAGAGGTTTGTAACATCATCAACGATACCGAGTGTGAACTGAGGCTTGGGATCAGCCTTAGCGAGCTCTGCATATACAGCGAATACAGATGCAGGAGGAGTATCCTTGGAACCGAGACCGTAACGGCCGCCGATAACCTTGATACCTGTTCTGCCTGTAGTATTAAGAGCAGCAACTACATCGAGGTAGAGAGGCTCACCGAGAGAGCCGGGCTCCTTGGTTCTGTCAAGTACAGCGATGGTCTTAGCAGTTGCAGGAATAGCCTCGACCAGCTTCTCAGCAGAGAAAGGACGGAACAGGCGAACCTTAACGATGCCGACCTTCTCACCCTTCTTGTTCAGGTAGTCGATAACTTCCTCAGCAACGTCGCAGATAGAGCCCATTGCAACGATAACGCGCTCTGCATCGGGAGCACCGTAGTAGTTGAAGAGCTTATAGTCTGTGCCGAGCTTTGCATTTACCTTGTCCATGTACTCCTCAACGATTCCGGGAACAGCGTTGTAGTAGGAGTTGCAAGCCTCACGGTGCTGGAAGAAAATATCTCCGTTTTCGTGAGAACCGCGCATTGTAGGATTCTCAGGATTGAGAGCACGGTCACGGAATGCCTTTACAGCGTCCATGTCGCACATTTCCTTAAGATCCTCGTAGTCCCAGATCGCGATCTTCTGGATCTCGTGTGATGTACGGAAACCGTCGAAGAAGTTGATGAAAGGAACACGGCTCTTGATGGAAGCGAGATGAGCAACAGCAGCAAGATCCATAACTTCCTGGGGATTTGTCTCAGCGAGCATTGCAAAACCGGTCTGACGGCAAGCATAAACGTCTGAGTGGTCGCCGAAGATGTTAAGTGCGTGAGAAGCTACGCAGCGTGCAGAAACGTGGAACACGCAGGGAAGAAGCTCACCGGCGATCTTGTACATATTCGGGATCATAAGGAGAAGACCCTGAGAAGCAGTATAGGTCGTGGTAAGAGCACCGGCGTTCAGAGAACCGTGAACAGTACCTGCTGCACCGGCTTCGGACTGCATCTCCTCAACCTTAACGGTAGTACCGAAAATGTTCTTTACACCCTGAGCTGACCACTGATCAACGTAGTCTGCCATCGGGCTGGAAGGTGTGATCGGATAGATACCGGCAACTTCCGTGAAGGCGTAAGAAACATATGCAGCGGCATTATTACCGTCCATTGTTTTCATTTTTCTTTTGATTGCCATAGGAATATACCTCCTGAAAAAATATAAAAAGTTGGGTTATAGAGATGCTTAACGGGGTGGGCGTTAACCATGTATAACTACTGAGAATAATTATACCACAAATCTGTTTTTTTGTAAACACCTTTTTTGCTTCTTTGTTACAAATTTATCAGGCTAATTTTTGGCAGATTGCCTATATTGCGAGGTTTTGTCAGACTTTTTAAAAGACTCTTTTTGTAAAATTATACACTTGTCAGTATTTTTTGAAGGAATGTTATGAAAAATGTCAGAGTTATTCTGCTCAAAGTTGTGCAATTTTACAAAAGTGAGTGGATTTGCTTGACGGGAAAGGGAAAATACTGTATAATAACTATAGTGTTAAATAATTCTTAATTATTAACACTCGTTTTGTTGTCTCCTTTCTTTTGTTCTACACATATTTATTTTCATCTGTTTATCTAACAAGCAGGGCATTTGCCCTGCTTATTTTTTTGCGTGATGCACGATGGGCGTCCCTGCTAAGCACTAAAAACTGACCACTAAATAATAGATCATTCCGTAGAGGGTGGCGGCTGAGCAGCCGTAGAGTATAACGGGACCTGCTATGGTGAATATCTTGGCTCCCACGCCGAGGACGGGTCCCTCGGAGCGTGCTTCTATGGCGCATGAGCTTATGGCATTGGAAAAGCCTGTGACAGGGACGAGAGTGCCTGCCCCTGCGTGCTTTGCCAGCTTCTGGTACCAGCCCGTACCTGTGCACAGGGCGCTCAGCCCAACAAGGATTATTGAGGTCCATGTGCCCGATTCGGTGTGTTCGAGTCCGTAAGCCTCGAGAAGTTCCATGATGACCTGTCCCAGGGCACATATAGCTCCGCCCACAAGGAAGGCGGACGTAAGGTTTACCTTGTAATCAGACTTTGGCGAGACCTGCTTTGTCATATCGCTGTAAAGCTCGGGTGTTATCTTCATATTATCAGCTCCTTCCGCAGTATTATCTGCGGATTTTTTCTTTTTATGCGCCGATATGCTGTGAAGGGCATAGTCTCCGCAAAATAATCGGGAGTTCTTACCGCCTTACTCTTTGGCATATACATTAGTAAATGCAAGGGAAAGAGGTGATATGTTTGAAGGATCAGCCTGAGGGAAGGGCGGTCATGCTGGGCAGATACATTACCGAGACAGGTGCTACCGTGCGCGGCGCTGCCAATAAGTTCGGGATCTCAAAAAGCACTGTTCACAAGGACGTCAGCGAAAGGCTGCGCCGCGAGGATCCGCAGCTCTACCGCAGAGTCAAGGAGGTGCTGGAGAAAAACAAGCAGGAGCGCCATATCCGCGGAGGTCTCGCCACCAAGCGGAAGTACGCGGAGATAGCCTGCCGGCGCAAAAGCTCCTTCCGATGAGCGGATCAATAAAAAGTTTTGCCCCTGAGTACTTTGATATAATCCCCTTAAAGTAGACACACGAAAAAACAAAAGCGTGTGAAAGCTGTAAGGGGGTTATTTTATGTCAAGAGGAAGTAAGCTAACAGATGAAGAACGCATAGCGGCAGTGCAAGAATA